>ERZ506621.105-NODE-105-length-14106-cov-4.31314_pt1 | contig 14106 bp, 10 predicted proteins | sample MGYA00512402_ERZ506621 | MGnify/ENA metagenome assembly ERZ506621 | reverse complement strand
TATGGAACGAAAGTGGACGCACAAGAACTGGCAAGAGATGACGGATACGATTATGATAAGACAAATTATTCAGGAACAATCGCACACGATCTTCCTATATTCCATGTGACATTCCACAACGCAGTTCGAGGCAGTCTGGAGGTTATAAAACGAGATCAGACAAATCCAGACAGAACACTTCCAGATGCAGAGTTTATCCTGCAAAGAGTCAGTGATCTGAACGGAACACCTGATGAAAATTCCGGAAAATATGTGGCAGTTGCCATGACAGAAGATGGAGTTTACAAGACAGTTGGCTACAGCGATGGTCAGGACAGCAATAATGTCATGGTGACATCAAAAGCAGAAGGTTCAATTAGAATCACAGACATACAACTTGGAAAATACAAGCTGATTGAGACAAAGGCTCCTCAAGATTATGAGATGCCGGAGAATCCAGTGACCGATGTTGAAATTTTAGCGCACGATGGAACAGGTCCGGTGACCAGAAATATAGAAAACATACCGAAAACGGGCGAGCTTTCATTCAGGAAAACGTTAAAAGACGGCAAGCCGCAGACCGATGAAAACGATCTGTTTGAATTCCGGTTCAGACTAGAAGGAAGACATGGAAATGGAAAACAGGCCGTCATCAAGGAAATGGAAACAGCAGACGGAATTAAGGTGACAAGAATTGCCGGGGATGGTACATCTGAGCAGATCACAGCAGTGTTTGATGAGCAGAAAGAGGAATTTTCTGTGAACCTGAAAGCAGAAGAGACGATCAAAATCAGTGGTATCTACTATGGAACAGCATATACGGTATATGAGATAGAGGATCTGAAAACAGGCTATATCTGCAATACGCCGGAACAGTCGGGCATTATTGATGAATCAAGCGCTGCGGTAGAGATTGTCATTGAAAATATTGCTCCGGGAGAACTGAAAATTATAAAAGCAGACGAAGATGAAGAAGATATCCGAATTGAAGGAGCAAAATTTGTTCTGAGACAGGGAGACAAGTATGTCAGATTACAGAAGACAGAAGAGAAGGGATATCTGTTCAATGGATTCACAGATCAGTACATACCGGAAGAAGAGATTTTTGTGACGGATCGTCAGGGAATGGCATCTATCGGCAGACTGCCGGTGGGACCTTATACCGTGCAGGAAGTAGAAGCTCCAAAACCGTACAAGGTCACAGCCGAAACAACAGATGTCCTCATTTTGACAGGAGAGACGGAGCAAAAAACAATCACAAATAAAAAGGTACTGCCGATTTCCGTACAGCTGAATGCTGAGAAGATGCTGAGAAATGCTGACAGCGGACGTCCATATAAACTGGAAGATGGTCAGTTTGAATTTGAATTGTACAAGTCAGAAAAAGACTGGAAGCTGCAAGATGCACAGCTGTTAGAGACAAGAAAGAATGATGCTCAGGGAGCTGTCACATTCAGTGAAATGACATACTGGATGGATGAATTAGGGGATTATTACTATATCATGAAAGAGACAGCCAATCCGTCAGAGACAGAAATAAAATATGATATGGCAATTTACCAGATTCATGTCAACATTCACTGGAAAGATGAACATGAGGAAGAATTGGAAAGCAGCGTGACAGTGACAAGACAGGACGAAGAACCGGCGGATCTGGATCAGATTCAATTTGTTAATATAGTATCAAAAGATGCAGAATTTGAGCTGACTAAGGTGGATCAGTCGGATGAACCTTTGAAAGGAGCAGAGTTTACCCTGAAAAATGATCGGGATCAGACAGTCGAGGTAAGCACGACCGGAATCGATGGAAAGATCCGATTCAGCGGGCTGAAGGAAGGAACGTATACTTTGACAGAGACAAAGGCGCCTTCCGGCTATAAGAACAGCCTAGAACAATGGATCATTACCGTTTGGGATTGCGACGATTACAGAGCGCCGCTTACTGTGACGATCAAAAAACAGGGAGAAGATCATCCGATTGAACAACTGAAAATTGTCAATGAACAGCTGACAGGAAGTCTGGAAATTATAAAGACAGATGCAAAAGACAACAGTATCCGACTCAAAGGAGCAGAGTTTATTCTTAGAGCGAAAGGCGGAGAGAAAGATGGATACCTTGTGAAGGTGACTGGATCGGATGGAAGCTATAAATTTGCAGGATTTTCAGAAACAGAAGAGTACAGAGTTGTGACAGCTGAAAATGGAAGTGTGATGATTACAGAGCTTCCTCCTGGAACGTACGAGATCATTGAGAAAGTTTCACCGAAAGGATATAAGATGCCGGATCATGCTATCACAGAGGTCACAGTGAGGGCAGATGAGAAAGCCCAGCTTACGAGACAAGTGATCCAAAATGAAAAGGAGAAAGATTCCGACGATGTGAAGACAGGAGACGAAACAAATTATACGAAGTATCTCTGGATGCTTTTCGGAGCAGCGCTTATTGTTGTGGTGATCTTTGTCGGAAAGCGTAAAAAAAACAAATAAAACTTGGAACAAATAGAAGAAGAGGTTGAAAGAATAAAATCATAAAATGATAAAACTGTGGCAGGCGGCTGGGAATGCGGCAGAAAAAGAAAAGGTTGACAAATACTTTTCATTGTTATAAAATACGTTTGTAATAAAGTTAATAATTATGTAACAAATGAAACAAGGATGTATTAAAAATGTGATAGAAATGCAATTCTTTTTGAAGTGCATTAGGAGGTATACAATGAAAAGAAAAATGAAGCCGCTTGTCTACAGTACAATTTCAGCTCTTGTGATTTCTATGTGCTCAGGCACAGCTGCATTTGCGGGTGAATATACTTATACAGGTACTTCTATGGCGGTTGCAGATGTCATCGGAAGTTTGAATATCCGTGAGTATGCTTCAGAAGACAGCCATATTGTAGGAACTTTATTTGCAGGAAGCGGCGCTGAAGTGATTGAAAACTATGGAGAGTGGTCACTGATCAGCTCCGGTGATGTGACGGGATATGTAAAGACACAGTTTTTAGCATTTGGAGAGAGTGCTGATGCGCTTGCAAGTGTATATGGTGTTCCTGGAAATGTGATGGAAGCAAATTATACAGGCGCTCCAGTGTATGCAGAGGCAGATTTTACTTCTGCTGTTATGGGAAGCGCATGTGAAGGACAGCAGCTGGAGGTGGCTTCAAATGACGGCGTATTTGCAGAAGTAATCTTGTTTGATGGATCAACAGGATATATGGCGCTGACAGATTTGAGCTACGTTCCGGTTCTGGATACTGCAGTGGCAAATGAGAACTATGTTCCGCAGACCTATACAGAAGATTACAGTGCGGATACATATGACGTGCAGAATGAATATTACGGCGAAACGTATTATGACGATACTTATGTACCAGAAACTCCAACGTACGAGACAGAAGCCCCAGTATATGAGACAGAAGCTCCGGTATATTATGAGACGGAAGCTCCGCAGACAGAGGCTCCAGTATATGAGACGGAAGCTCCACAGACAGAGGCTCCGGTATACGAGACAGAAGCTCCGCAGACAGAGCCATCTATTGATGTAAGCGCAGATGATTTAAATCTTCTTGCAGCAATCATTTACTGTGAGGCTGGAAATCAGTCCCGCGAGGGAAAAGTAGCAGTTGGAGCAGTTGTCATGAACCGTGTGGCAAGTAGTTTATTCCCAAATACAATTTATGATGTCATTTATCAGAGCGGACAGTTTACACCGGCTTCCAGTGGAGCATTAGCAAATGCACTGGCAAATGGAGTTCCGGATGACTGTGTGGAAGCCGCACAGGCCGCGTTAAACGGAGAAAATCCAGTTGGAGGCGCATTATATTTCAATACAGGATCTGGACAGGGAATGCAGATCGGAGATCATCAGTTCTATTAAAAAGTGAACAAAAGTACGAAAGAGAGATGCTGTGAATACGGCATCTCTTTTTTTAATATTTGAGATAAAATATTTCTGAAAATTTGAGTAGAAATAATTTTTTGCATGAATTAATACTATCTAAAATTCTTGTATTCTTATGAATAATATAGTAAGATGAGAAAAATAAGATAAATAAATAAGATAGGGGGAAAGAATATGGAAGCGGAATCTGTTTTCTGGTTAGGTCTTATGATTGTTCTTCTGGTAATTGAACTTGCCACGATGGGACTGACGACCATCTGGTTTGCAGGCGGTTCTCTGGCAGCGTTTATCGCTTCGATGGCGAGCGCACAGTTGTGGCTCCAGATTATCTTGTTTTTTGGCGTATCCATTCTTCTGCTGATTTTCACAAGACCGTTTGCTGTCCACTATATCAACAAAAATCCGGCTCGGACGAATGCGGACAGCCTGATTGGGAAAACCGGGATTGTGACAGAAGAAATTTCGAATCTGGAAAGCCAAGGGCAGGTACAGATTCAGGGGCAGATCTGGACAGCACGTTCGGTAAAAGAAGAAGTAACGATGAAACCGGGAGAAAAAGTGGTGGTTGAAGAGATCAGAGGAGTAAAACTGATTGTGAGAAGAGAGTAAATGAGCTGGAAAAAGGAGGAGAAACTATGAGGAAGTTTTTTGATATGTCAAATGCAGCAGAGATGGTTCTGATTGTGATTGCAGTGATTGTTTTTTTGATGATTTTGACGTCATGCATTAAGATTGTGCCGCAGGCACATGCGATGATTATTGAACGTCTGGGAGGCTACCGTGCTACATGGGGTGTAGGACTTCACTGGAAATGGCCATTCCTGGACCGCATTGCAAAGAGAGTTAATTTAAAAGAACAGGTAGTTGATTTTGATCCTCAGCCTGTGATTACAAAAGATAATGTTACAATGCGGATTGATACCGTTGTATTCTTTCAGATTACAGATCCTAAGGCATTTGCGTATGGTGTGGAAAATCCGATCATGGCGATTGAAAATCTGACTGCAACCACACTGCGAAATATCATCGGCGATCTGGAACTGGATGAGACGCTAACTTCAAGAGAGACAATTAATACAAAAATGAGAGCATCTCTTGATATTGCTACAGACCCATGGGGCATTAAAGTAAATCGTGTAGAATTGAAAAATATTATCCCTCCTGCTGCAATTCAAGATGCGATGGAAAAACAGATGAAGGCAGAACGTGAACGAAGAGAAGCGATTCTGAAAGCAGAAGGTGAAAAGAAATCTACGATTCTTGTCGCAGAAGGAAAGAAAGAATCAGCGATTTTGGATGCTGAGGCAGAGAAACAGGCTGCAATTTTAAGAGCAGAGGCAGAGAAAGAAAAAATGATCCGTGAGGCAGAAGGTCAGGCGGAAGCGATTCTGAAAGTGCAGCAGGCAAGGGCAGACGGTATCCGATTCTTAAAAGAAGCAGGAGCGGATCAGTCGGTGCTTGCACTGAAGAGTCTGGAGACACTGAGTCAGGTAGCAGACGGAAAGGCTACGAAGATTATTATTCCTTCTGAGATACAGAATATTGCCGGGCTTGTGAAATCAGTTGTGGAAGTTGCAAAAGATGAATAGATATCCATATTAATTGCATAAAATTTCAAAACGGACAGTACCTGAACAGAACGTATAGTAATATTGTATTTTATAAGGAAGGGCAAAGACTGAAAAGTAAATATAGTCTTTGCTCTTTCATATTTTTATAAAATTCTTTACATAAAAATTCTTGAAGAAATCACGGAACAGTGGTATGATGTAAGCCATATAAAGCGACAAAAGAAAATTTAACTCGGAGAAGACAGATGGAGGTAGAAGTATGAACTTAAAAGGACGCAGTTTTTTGACATTAAAAGATTTTACAAGTGAAGAAATTGAATATTTATTGGATTTGGCAGCTGAACTGAAAGCGAAAAAGAAACAGGGAATTTTAGGAAACAGCCTGAAAGGAAAAAATATTGCGCTGATTTTTGAGAAACCATCCACCAGAACGAGAAGCGCTTTTACGATTGGATGTATTGATGAAGGAGGCCATGCGGAATATATGGGTCGGGAAGATATCCAGCTTGGCTATAAAGAAAGTGTAGAGGACACGGCGAGAGTTCTGGGAAGAATGTTTGACGGAATCGAGTTCCGGGGATTTTCACATGAAAATGTAGAAAAACTGGCAAAATATTCCGGTGTTCCTGTATGGAACGGGCTTACTGATGAATATCATCCGACTCAGATTCTGGCAGATATGCTGACAATGAAAGAGCATTTTGGCTATTTAAAAGGCTTAAATTTTGTCTATCTGGGAGATGGAAGAAATAACATGGCAAACAGTCTGATGATCGGATGTGCAAAGATGGGAATCAACTTTACAATCGCTGCGCCGAAAGTTCTCTGGCCGCAAGAAGATTTGATTGAATTGTGCAAAGGTTATACAGAGGAGTCAGGCAGCACGATTACACTGACAGAATCGACAGATGGAGTGAAAGGCGCGGATGTAATTTATACAGACGTATGGTGCTCCATGGGCGAGGAAGATAAGGCTGCGGAGCGAATCGCTCTGTTAAGTCCATATCAGGTCAACAGTGAACTGATGAAAAAAACAGGAAAAGATACGACGATCTTTTTGCATTGTCTTCCGGCTGTAAAAGGAAAAGAAGTGACAGAAGAAGTATTTGAATCAGAAAATTCACTTGTGTTTGACGAGGCAGAAAATAGAATGCACACCATTAAGGCGGTTATGGTTGCAACACTGGGAAACTAGGAGTATGATATCTGTCTGGGATAAATGAAAGGATTTAATTTTATGAAGAAAAAACAAGAAAGAGAGTCAGAATATACGGTCATTGGCTGTGTGGCAGGAATTGTGATTTTGCTGTTCTTCGGTCTGGGACTGTTTGACTGGGTGAATGCTTCTTATTTTTTCTGGATCGCTGTGGGGAGCGGCACAATTTTAAACGGGGCACTGGCAGGTGTCTCGTTTTCACGCGGACATAAGACAGCAGGAATCACTCTTCTGCTTTGCGCGGCAGGATGTCTTTGCCTTTTTCTTTATCAGGTCATTTATATGATGGAGGGAATAAAGTGAAAGAAAAAATTTTAAATGCTCTTCTGGGAAGAGAAGACTATGTATCAGGACAGGAATTATGTAAAAAATTCGGTGTATCCAGAACAGCAATATGGAAAGTGATGAATCAGTTAAAAGAAGAAGGATATGAAATAGAGGCGGTATCTCACAAAGGATACCGCATTGTCAGCTATCCTGATAAAATTACGGAAGAAGAAGTGGCAAGCCGGATGGAGACAGAATGGGCTGGAAAAAAGGTAGTATTTTTGGAACAAGTGGATTCTACCAATACTTATGCAAAAAAGATTGCAGAGGAAGGCGCTCCGTCAGGGACGCTTGTGGTTACAGAGAACCAGTATGGAGGAAGAGGCAGAAGAGGGCGCACCTGGCTGAATCCTCCGGGATCTTCTGTGGCGATGACGCTGATTGTGCGTCCTGAACTTGCACCTAACCATGCATCGATGATGACACTGGTGATGGGAATTGCCGTTGCAAGAGCATGTGAACAGATGACGGGGATTGAGACAAAAATCAAGTGGCCAAATGACATTGTCGCAGACGGAAAGAAAATCTGCGGAATCCTGACAGAGATGAGCGCAGATCCTGACGCTATTCACTATGTTGTGATCGGGGCGGGGATCAATGTAAATCTGCAGGAGATTCCGGAAGAATTAAAGACAGCCGCAACTTCTCTTCAGATTCTGACAGGGAAAAAATTTCATCGGGCAGAGCTGATCAGTCGATGTATGAAAGAATTTGAGAGATGTTATGGAATATTTTTAAAGACAGAAGACATGACATGGTTAATGGATGAATATAATGAAATTCTGATTAACAGAGATAAAAGAGTCTGTGTTCTGGAACCGAAGGGACAGTACACCGGCACGGCGCTTGGCATTGATAAAAATGGTGAACTGATTGTTAGAAAAGACGATGGAGAAATCGTATCTGTATATGCAGGAGAAGTATCTGTGCGCGGCGTCTATGGATATGTATAAAGAGAGATAGGGAGGACAGAAATGTATTCAGGAAAAATTGTACTTTGCGGGGCAAACGCATATGAGGAAAAGTTTTATCTGAATGACAGCTTTTCAGCTTTGCCGGAAAGCATAAAAGAAGAATTGAAAATCATGTGTGTATTATATGTAAATGAAATAGGAGGAATCTTAACGCTGGAATTTGAGGAAGATGGAACATTGTGTTTCCGAACAGAAGCAGCAGAAAATGATTTTATGTATGATGACATAGGAAGTGTGTTGAAAATTAAACAGCTGCAGAGAGAAAAAAGGGAACTGCTTGAAGCGCTGGAGATGTACTATAAAGTCTTTTTTCTGGGAGAAAAAGCATGAAATGGAAGATTGGAAATGTGGAGTTGAAAAATCAGGCAGTTCTTGCGCCGATGGCCGGCGTGACGGATCTGCCGTTTCGTTTGCTGTGCCATGAGCAGGGAGCAGGGCTGCTGAGCATGGAAATGGTGAGTGCAAAAGCGATTTCTTTCCACAATAAAAATACAGAGAGTCTGATGGAGATTGATAAAAGGGAACATCCGATTGCTCTGCAGCTGTTTGGATCAGATCCCAATCTGATCAGCGAAGTTGCAAAAAGTATTGAGGAACGGCCTTTTGATATCTTAGATATCAATATGGGATGCCCTGTTCCAAAAGTAGTCAACAATGGGGAAGGCAGCGCTCTGATGAAAAATCCAAAGCTGATAGGGGAGATCATTGAAAAAACAGCAAAAGCCATTAAAAAACCGGTGACAGTGAAGATCCGAAAGGGATTTAATGATTCCATGGTGAATGCGGTGGAAGTTGCAAGAATTGCAGAACAAAGCGGCGCTGCGGCCATTGCCGTTCATGGAAGGACGAGAGAGCAGTATTACTCAGGACAAGCGGATTGGGATATCATTCGTCAAGTAAAGGAGGCGGTGCATATACCAGTGATTGGAAACGGCGATGTGACTTCGCCTGAGAAAGCAAAGGAGATGCTGGAACAGACCGGCTGTGACGCGGTGATGATTGGCAGAGGAGCAAAAGGAAATCCATGGATTTTCCGACAGATCGCGCATTATCTGGAGACCGGTGAAAAATTGGAAAAACCTGATATTGAGGAAGTAAAGCAGATGATGATGCGCCATGCCAGAATGCAGATGGAGTATAAAGGCGGATTTACAGGAATTCGGGAGATGAGAAAGCATGTTGCATGGTACACGACAGGATATCCGCATTCGGCAAGACTGAGGAATCTGGTCAATCAGGCAGAAAGCATAGAAGAACTAGAAGAACTGATAAACAGCATTTGAGAATCTGACTGTTTCTGCACAACAGTATCTGGAAAATATGGCAGATAATAAGAGGTATGCGTTTATCAAATGTGTCGTAAAACCCCTTGCTTTAGCTATGGGGAGTGTCAAATTGTTCCTAATAAAAAAGTATCTGGAAGCCCGGCACAATATCTGGAATCAGAGAGAAAAAGGGCGGATTTTTAAATAAGAATTAGGGAAAAGAGTCAGATACAGAGGACTTCTTGACAAGTGGCAGATGTTGTTCTATAATCAGTGAATATTGCCAGTAAAAGAAAAAACCGGACTCGCATCAAAAGTCTTTGATGTGAGTCAGATTAAGATTAAAAGATATAAAAAAATCATCAGAATCTATATGATGGAAAATCAGGAAGGGTGTAAAAAGAATTATGGAAGAAAAGAAAAATTTGTTGACTTATGCAGGCTTAAAGGCTCTGGAAGAAGAACTTCATGATCTGAAAGTAGTAAAGAGAAAAGAAGTTGCAGGAAAAATCAAAGAGGCTAGAGAACAGGGAGACTTATCTGAAAATGCTGAATATGATGCTGCAAAAGATGAGCAGAGAGATATCGAGGCTCGAATTGAAGAAATTGAGAAAATTCTGAAAAATGCAGAAGTTGTTGTGGAAGATGAAGTGGATCTGGAGAAAATCAATGTAGGATGTACAGTAAGACTGTATGATGTAGAGTTTGATGAAGAGATGGAATATAAAATTGTCGGCTCATCTGAGGCAAACAGTCTTCAGGGAAAAATTTCCAATGAATCTCCAGTGGGAAAAGCGCTGATGGGAAGAAAAGTCGGCGATTCCGTTGAAGTTGAGACACAGGCAGGTACAATTCAGTATCGTGTACTGGGAATTCAGAGATCTATTTAAGTAAGAAATGAAATAGATGATCGAAGAGATTAGGGCAGATTAAAAGGTGAAGGAGAGTAAGAAGTGGCTGAACAGAAGAAGGTACAGGAACAGGATATTAACCAGTTATTAAAGGTACGCCGTGAAAAATTGGCGGAACTGCAGGAAAACGGAAAAGATCCGTTTCAGATTACAAAATTTGATGTGACTCATCACAGCACAGAAGTCAAAGAAGGATTCGAGGAGCTGGAAGGCAAAACAGTCACGATTGCAGGACGTATGATGTCAAAACGTGTGATGGGAAAAGCGTCTTTCTGCAATGTTGCTGACTTAAAAGGCAACATTCAGTCTTATGTCGCAAGAGACAGCATCGGAGAAGAATCATACAAAGAATTTAAAAAATTAGATATCGGAGATATCATTGGTCTGACAGGTGAAGTGTTTAAGACAAAAACAGGGGAAATCTCCATTCACGCTTCAAACGTGACTCTGCTCTCAAAGAGCCTTCAGGTTCTGCCTGAAAAATTCCATGGACTGACAAATACGGATATCCGTTATCGTCAGAGATATGTAGATTTAATCATGAATCCAGAAGTAAAAGATACTTTTATCAAGCGTTCTCAGATCATCAGCAGTATTCGTAAATATCTGAGCGCACAGGGATTTATGGAAGTGGAAACTCCTATGCTGGTTGCAAATGCAGGCGGTGCAGCAGCACGTCCATTCCAGACACATTTCAATGCACTGAATGAAGATCTGAAGCTGCGTATCTCTTTGGAACTGTATTTAAAGAGACTGATTGTAGGCGGTATGGAGAGAGTATACGAAATCGGCCGTGTATTCCGTAATGAAGGACTGGACACAAGACATAATCCAGAATTCACTCTGATGGAGCTGTATCAGGCATATACAGATTACAAGGGCATGATGGATCTGACAGAAAATCTGTATCGTTTCGTGGCACAGGATGTTCTGGGAACAACAAAGATTGTGTACAATGGCATTGAGATGGATCTCGGAAAACCTTTTGAGAGAATCACAATGGTCGATGCAGTAAAGAAATATTCCGGAGTAGATTTCAATGAGATTCATACACTGGAAGAGGCAAGAGAAGCTGCAAGAGAACATCATGTAGAGTTTGAAGAGCGTCACAAAAAAGGTGATATCTTAAATCTGTTCTTTGAAGAATTTGCAGAAGAACATCTGATTCAGCCTACATTTGTAATGGATCATCCAGTGGAAATCTCTCCTCTGACAAAGAAAAAACCGGAAAATCCAGAGTATACGGAGCGTTTTGAGTTCTTTATGAACGGATGGGAAATGGCAAACGCATATTCTGAGCTGAACGATCCGATTGATCAGAGAGAACGATTCCGCGCACAGGAAGAACTGTTTGCACAGGGAGATGAGGAAGCGAACCATACGGATGAAGATTTCTTAAATGCACTGGAAATCGGTATGCCGCCTACAGGAGGAATCGGATTCGGTATCGACAGAATGGTGATGCTGCTGACAGATTCCGCTGCAATCAGAGACGTGCTCTTATTCCCGACAATGAAGTCACAGGGCGCTTCTAAGAATGAAGCAAACAATGCGGCACAGGCAGTTCCGGCTGAAAAAACAGTGGAAAAAGCGATCGCTGAAGTGAAAGAAACATACGATTTCTCTAACGTAAAAATTGAACCTCTGTTTGAAGAAGCGGTTGATTTTGAGACATTCAGCAAATCTGATTTTAGAGCTGTGAAAGTAAAAGACTGCGTTGCTGTTCCGAAGAGCAAAAAACTGTTACAGTTTACGCTCGATGACGGAACAGGCGAAGACCGCACAATCTTAAGTGGAATTCATGAATATTATGAGCCAGAAGAATTAATCGGCAAGACTTGTATTGCAATCGTGAATCTGCCGCCAAGAAAGATGATGGGAATTGATTCCTGCGGTATGTTGATTTCAGCAGTTCACGAAGAAGATGGCCATGAAGGATTGAATCTTTTAATGGTGGATAACAGAATTCCAGCAGGTGCAAAATTATACTAAGAACAAAAAATCAGAGCGATGTTTTAAATAGAAAAACAGGCTGCTATACCATATCTACACCAATTTTTTAAAAAAATCTGAGACAGGGGTTCAGCAAAAGAATGGTGCAGAAGAAAAGTACATGAGAATAAAAAAACAGTTGGATGTATCAGAAATTGATCCACCCAGCTGTTTTTTTGTCTTTGTAAAGAGGAATCTGAAAGAAGATAAAAGAAAAGTTTTGTCAAGAAAAATTGTTTCTTATCACAAATTTTTGGCATATTACACGAAAAATATGTGAAAATTATGTATAAAAGACGATAGACAATTCATGGAATATAGTATAAAATGATAACGCAAAAGGATTTGAGAAGAGTGACAGACTGACGAGATGTTACACGCAGCAATCAATTTGCGTTACAGCAGAAGGAAGGGCAGACAGGGGTAACACAAAGTAATTTTATTTAATAAGGAGGAACGTGAGACAATGAAGAAAAATATGAAAAAATGGATCGGTGCAGTTGCAGCCACAACCATGGCAGTAGCAACCGTATCGGGCAGTATGCTTCCAGGAGCGGTAATCAACGCAGAGGAAACAGCAGCTGAAGCAGAGAATTATGCAGTTCTTTCCACAGATAATATGGACGCATATGTGGCAAAAGATTTCCCGAGTGTTGTGAGATATGAAATGAAAGGAGAACTGGAAGGAAAAACCTTCTATGGACAGACACAGCCTATTCATACGATTCGGATCAACGGAGTGGATGTAGAACTGACAGCAGAGGATGTGAAAGCTACATTTGAAAACAACCGTGCAGAGTATGTGATGACGGTGAAAGGTGAAGGAATTGATGCCGTGATCACTGCAGAACTGGTAGCAGATGCGAACACCATGGCATTTAACATTATAAAGATAGAAAACAATCTGGAAGACAGCGTGGACGGCAATCCGATTCAGACAGTGGAGATTCCTAACCACAATCTGGTATCGGTAAATACCGATCAGAACGACGCAAATTTAAAAGGCGCTGTGATGTCTTCCAATACAACGGTCAGCGGCGACGAGTATGTAGAGCTGGAAGAGAGCACAGATCTGAACAAGAGCTATCTTTATGCGTTTGTTTCCAATGATGAAATGAGTGCAGGGCTTTGGAGCAACTCTGAGAATGACGGATGCGATATTAATGCGAAAGAAGTTCATGGAGGATCCCATAACTACCGTGTGACAGCTGCGGCTGAAAGCACAGATGAGGGAACTTCCTTAGGTCTTTCCAGCAGCCAGTGGTACTACCACAGAATCGTGACAGATTCCCACGGCAGAAGCTACATGGTAGAAGAGACCGAAATGCCTCAGACTAAGGTTATCATCACTGGTGATAGAAACGAGGATGAACAGATTGACTGGCAGGATGGCGCTATTGCATTCCGCGAGATTATGAACAACCCGTACAAGAGCGAAGAGGTACCTGAACTTGTTGCATATCGTATTGCCATGAACTTTGGCGGACATGCACAGAACCCGTTCCTGACAACGCTTGACAATGTAAAACGCGTTGCCATGCATACAGATGGACTGGGACAGTCCGTACTGCTGAAAGGCTACGCAAATGAAGGACATGATTCTGCACATCCGGATTATGCTGACATCGGACAGAGAATCGGCGGCGCAGAAGAAATGAATATCCTGATGGAAAAAGGCGCGGAGTATGGCGCAAGATTTGGTATTCATGTAAATGCAGGTGAAATGTATCCGGAAGCAAAAGCATTCAAGGATGACAATGTTCGTCGTCTGGAAGACGGAACTCTGCGTTATGGATGGAACTGGATCGATCAGGGTATCGGTCTGGACAGTATCTATGATCTGGCAACCGGAGAAAGAGAGGCAAGATTTGACGCTCTGGAAGAACTGGTAGGACAGAATCTGGACTTTGTCTATGTAGATATCTGGGGCAACCGTACTGGTGGAACGGATGACTCTTGGCAGACCCGTAAGTTAT
>ERZ506621.94-NODE-94-length-14871-cov-4.53705_pt1 | contig 14871 bp, 10 predicted proteins | sample MGYA00512402_ERZ506621 | MGnify/ENA metagenome assembly ERZ506621 | reverse complement strand
TCATACCAGACTGCTTTTCCTGTCTCTTCTCTCATCTGCATTTCCTCCATTTCTTTTTCTTTCATTTCTTCTTTTTCTGTTTTGTTCTTTGTTTCGTTTTCTGTGTTATTTTCTGAGTTGTTTTCTTTTTCTGAACTCATTTCAAATCCTCCTGTTTTTTTTATGTCTGTTCCAGCTGCTGTTTTCACACTTCTGCATTCATATGTTTTAAGAATGCCCCGCCGAATACATTTTTCCTCCAAATGTATGAACCATTTCTTTGGCTACCTCCTGTCTTTGAAAATTTTTTATGACAAATCAGATCTCCTTTGATATTTTTTCCTTCTTTACATGGTACAGTCTGAAATAATCAAAAAGTGTATACCGCTCTTTTTTATATTTTTTTGTTCTATTCCGTCTAAATAAATCATGATAAATGAAAGGGCTTTTATCTGGTTATCTGATGCTTCCACTTTACTATTTCTGTTCAGTTGGTTTCCATACAGATTCCAGTTGGTTTTTTTAAATGGCTGTATCCCGCATAAATACAGGATTTTTTAAAGGTGGCATAAAATTTATATGGCATTATAAAACAGAAAAAAAGAAAAAAACCTACTAATGGAGTCTTATTTTCATGCCAAAATTCAAAGTTGAAAACGAATAATCAGGCACAAACTTTTACCATTAAGTAAGTTTTTTTTTACAAAAAAAGAGTGAGCATTCCTGTTATGGAATACTCACTCATGAGGGGTGTCTTAACTTATCGAAAAAGATTAACAGCATCCCCTTTTCTTTTTTACTCTTTTTTATTATCTCCCATTTTTCTTTCCCGTATGCTTCCTGTTCTCTTTTTTCCCAGTCTTGCAAACAGGCTTTCCTTTTTCGTCTCTGTCTCTATCTCTTCCTGTTCCTGTGCCTGCTCTTCTCCGACAGTCTCTGATTCTTCTGCTGTCATCACAAGATCTTCCGGCGTATTATCAGAAGAAACGAGCGGGAATTTTACTGTTACTTTGAACAAATCGCCATCCAGATAGATCAAAAATTCTCCGTTTTGCAACTCAGTCAGATTTTTGGCAATCGAAAGTCCAAGCCCGCTTCCTTCTGTGCTTCTTGAAATATCTCCTCTTATAAAACGTTCCGTCAGTTCACTCGCCTCAATATTCAATGCCTGCTGTGAAATATTTTTTATCGAAAACTCTACTTCGTTTTCCTCATTCTTAATATTGATATCCACATAGACTCTCGTATTTGGCATTGCATATTTAAACACATTATTATACAGGTTTTCTACGATTCTCCAGATTCTTCTTCCGTCTGCCCAGATCAGCGCCTGCCCTTCTGAGGCGTGTACAATCAAATCCAGACCCTTTGTCTCGAACTTTTCACTGAATTCTCCATTTGTCTGCAAGATCAGTTCTTTAAAATTGATTTTCATCCATTCCAGTTTAATATTTCCAGAGCTGATCTTCGATGCCTCCAGCAAGTCTTCTGTCAAATGTTTCAGTCTCTGTGATTTATTCTCCAGAATTTTCAGGTATTCTACTGCCTTTTCATCCTGCACATTCTGTCGTTTCAGCAAATCCACATAGTTGATGATAGATGTGAGCGGTGTTTTAAGGTCATGGGAAACATTTGTAATCAGATCCGCTTTTAATCGCTCACTCTTCAAGTTCTCAGAAACCGTCTTTTTAATTCCGTTTCCAATCAGATTTATACTCTCTGCCATCTCCCGGTTATTTCCATTAAATTTTTCCACATCAAACTGATAATCAATATCTCCGTTTTTCAGATGTTCAATTCCCTCATTGATCTCACTTCTCTGCACGCCTTCTCTGAGCAGGAAATATAAGAAAATAAAGTCAAATCCCAATAAAATCGGAATACCTTTTCTATATCCAAAAAGAATCATGCAAAGAATGTGCATCGCTGCAAATGCCGTATAATATAAAATCATTCTGGTTGTAATTTTGCGGTTCAATACACATTTATGAATCCCTCTGATCATCCAGCGCACCATACTCTTCTTCCAGATTGTTCCAGTACGAACTCGCCGTACAATACTTAAATATGCCGATACGCCAATAATATTCACAACTAAAATCACTACGCCATAGCATATCACCAATACCGCATTCAGATGAATTTCTCCTAAAAGCCGGAACATACTATATCCGATCACTGCAATGTCGCCGGCGATCAGACCCAAAAGAATTTCAATCGGAATTTTGTCAAAGTCCTTTGAGTAAATTCTGGAATTATGATCAATCTTTCCCGTTGTGACGGTCAGATAACAAATTAAAATCAAAAAGCACACGCCGCTGATGATCTCCAAAATTACCGACATCGTAATCGTCTTCCAGTATTTTACATATTGCTGACCATACTCATAAAACTCATCTTCAATCGGAAAGTCTGTATCAATTCCGATCACAAGCCGTGATTCTCTAAGCTGAGCCGGAATACTGCTCAGAAAATTAAACAGGTCATTTGTCAGCGCTGTGATATCACTGTCCACAGACAGATCCCAGAAATCCATCAAAATATACGTTCCGAGATTTTTGATCTCTTCTTCTGACAAGTCGGTATTGCTGAATATCACTCTGTCATTTTGATCAAACACAGCATATTTCAGATTTGTCCTGTCCCCTGGAAAATGGTTTTTGTTCTGATTGTACTGCCATACATCATCCCAAATCGCATCCACCGTACAGCTCAGATAATAATAATAGTCTGCTGCACTGACTCCTGTTTTAGACGCATATTCTAAAATACTGCTGTATCCGATCGGAGCATAGATTTCTTTCAAAGGCGGCGTGTCAGAAATCTCGTCTACATTATAATACTCGACTCCCTCCTGCTGCCATGCAAGTAAATCTTTTAAATAATATCCGATCCCATGGGTGATTTCCCCCGTTATGATATCTTTTTTTACATAATCTGCGATATCTACAATGCGGTCAGGGTCATACATTCCATTCGTCTCAAATTTACATTTTCCAGACAGATATCTCATGAGGCTGTCCACCTCATTCATTACCTGGTTTCTGTAAATCTCCGATTCAATGTAATTGCTGCTTGTCTCTTCTTCCATCCACATCGCAGAATTATTGATTGTGCGCAGATAAAACAGAGTTGACATAAACAGAATCAAAAATACAATATGCGCCAGTAAAATTGCAGTTCCCTTTGACTGCATAGAATAATATTTGCCTCTCATATGAGATTTTCACCTATGCCTTTATAGCTTTTCTACTTTGTATCCGACGCCCCATACCACTTTTAAATATTGTGGGTTTTTCGGATTAATTTCTATTTTTTCTCGAATGTGACGGATATGGACGGCAACTGTGTTGTCTGCGCCGATTGCATCTTCATTCCAGATACTCTCATAAATCTGATCAATGGAAAATACTTTTCCCTGATTTTTTACGAGAAGCAGAAGAATATTGTATTCAATCGGTGTCAGTTTCACGACCTCTCCATCTACAGTCACTTCCTTTAAGTCATCTCTGATGATCAGACCGCCTGTCTGATATACCTGTCCGTCATCCTCTGCCATATTGCCCAGTTTTGTATAGCGGCGCATCTGTGATTTCACTCGCGCCACCAGTTCCAATGGATTAAACGGCTTTGTCACATAGTCGTCTGCTCCGATATTCAGTCCCAGTATTTTATCAGAATCCTCTGATTTTGCTGACAATATAATAATCGGAATACTGCTGGTCTCCCGCACTTTCAATGTCGTATGGATTCCGTCTAATCGCGGCATCATCACATCTACAATCAGCAGATGGATTTCCTCTTTTTCCATAATCTCCAGCACTTGCTGACCATCATACGCCTTAATAACGTTGTATCCTTCCTGTACCAGATAAATCTCAATCGCATTTACTATCTCTTTGTCATCATCACAAACTAAAATATTAAACAATCGCTCCGCCTCCTTCGTTCTCTTCCTTTTTTATTTTGCATGTTGGATTATTGCTGCCTTACACCTTCATCGCTTTTTGTATCCATTCGTACAGATCCTGATATATTTTCTTTCTGTCTAATTCATTCAAAATTTCATGACGATCATTCGGATACAGTTTGCAGCTGACCCGTTTCATCCCGCTCTCCTTGAACATATCCGCTACTTTTTTCACTCCTTTTCCAAAGTCTCCCACAGGATCGTCTTCCCCGGATACAAACAAAACAGGCAAATTCTTCGTCATTTTTTGAATATAATCCTTATTTGATAATTTGGCAAGACTGAAAAATAAATGATAATATCCATTTAGCGTAAATAAAAACTGGCATCTCTCATCATTTATGTAGTCATCCACAATTTTTTCATCTTTTGTCAGCCAGTCTTTATCTGTTCTCCCCGGTCTGAATTTTCGATTGTAAGATCCAAATGCTAAAGCATTGACAAACCGGCTTCTGTATCCCCATCCCTTTACCGCTGCAATCATTTTTGTCAGCTGCATGCCAAGTTTTGCCTCAAAATGCGAATGGTATCCTGTTCCCATAATGATTGCGCCGTCCAGTTCCTTTCCGTAGAGGCACAGATACTGGCGTGCCAGAAAAGATCCCATACTGTGTCCCAACAAAAAATATGGGACATCCGGATACAGCTCTTTTGTTTTTCTTTGAAGCTGATACAAATCTAAAAGCAAGACGGAATTCCCATTTTTCTCAGCAAAAAATCCATACTGCTCCTTGCTTCTGATTGATTCTCCGTGCCCCAGATGGTCATTTCCAGTAACCAGAAATCCTTTTTTTGTCATATATTCCGCAAACTCTTCATATCTCTCTATAAATTCTACCATTCCATGCGAGATCTGCAGAATACCTCTCACCTCTTGATCGGGTATCCATCGAACTGCATGGATCAGTGTCTTATGATCGTGGGATAAATATTGAATATGAACCTTTTTCATTTCAATCATCTCCTTATATTTGGTATTTTACCACATTTTCCAATATATCACACCATCCTTTGAACATTATTAAGATTATTTAAATATTCTTTGAGGATTTTCATGATCTTATTCCTCTTTTCTATTTTTGTATACAAAAAAGGGGGACACTGCACCCTCCTGTTTGTAAGAGTATACAGTATCCCTTTTCTTATTTTTCTATCTTTTTTATCCTTTAAGCTGCTTTTTCTGTCTCCTGCGCCTGGTAAGAATCGATCAGATCCTGAAGCTCCTGATCTGCCTCTACGCCTTCCAGATCGTACAAATATCCGTCATAGTTGTCAAGAACCCATTCGCCTTCTTCATATTTATAGACCATATCGAGACGTCCCAGATACTGATCCTGTTCTCCGCCGCCCTGCAGAATTGGTGTACTCTTAAATCCGTCTTCTCCAGGATAATAAATCGGGTTCGTGATGATATAATGATCGTCTGCTCCAACTACTGCTGAGACTCCTTCTACATTCGCGATTTTCGTATCCACAGCAAGACCCGTATGAGACAGCACAATATTGATATCCGTCTGAGGCGCTACTTCTTCCATCAAGCGTTCTACTGTCAGTTCACCGCTCTCAAATACTTTGTCAGAAACCTCTTCCCACTCTCTGTTCTGCGGTTTTAATGAGGTCACGCCGATAATTCCAATTTTAAGATCTCCTACTTCCTTGATAATATATGGATCTACATTATCAATATATTCGCCGCTGTCTTTCATCGTCACATTAGCGCATAAAGTTGGAAACTCGCAAAGAGAAATCAGGTTCTGAAGCTGTTCATTTCCTTCCTCAATTGTTCCTCCATCTGTTGGAACACGGAAGTCATTATTTCCAAGAACCCAGGCATCATATCCGATTGCATTTAAAATATTCATCTCAGGGATTCCCTGCTGATCCTGGAGTTCTCCTCTCAGGAAAATATCTCCTCCGTTCAGCACCAAAAGATTGTCCACTTCCTCTCTCGCCTCGTCGATCAATGTTTTAAACTGTGGAAGGCGGTCAAGACGTCCATGGATGTCATTGTCATAGATAATGGATAATTCATAAGTATCTCCCTCTTTTGCCTCTTCTGCATAAACAGAAGGTGACACTGCTGTCATCATCATAGTTGCTGCTGCTGCAAAAATTCCTGCTTTTTTCTTAAATGCGTTTTTCATGCCTTTTCTCCTTTTCCTGTCCGTTCAGAATTTTCCATTTGCTTCTTTTCTATTTCTTAATACAGGAATATCTTACCAAGGCATCGTAAACTCTTCATCATGACTGTTTTAAGTTTCCGTAAAACTTTTTTATGGCGCAGGTTCGTTCAGGGAGATAGTATGACCTGCTGATCTGCGGAGTATATAATGTATAAATCAGCAGAGCAGGAAAAGCATTTTACTGTTCCGACTCTCTCTGCTCATACAGAATGTCGCTCAATTTTGCAAACTGCTCCAGCGTCAGCGCCTCTCCGCGCACACTTTCCGGCAGTCCTGCCAGACAGATCGCCTCAGCAATCTTCTCTTTTCTGATCTGAATTTCAGGAGAATTATTCAGCCCGTTCTGCAGTGTCTTTCTGCGCTGATTAAAGGAAGCACGGATAATTTTAAACAAAAACTGCGGATCTTTTACCTGAACAGGCAGTTCTTTATACCGTTTCAGCCTGATGACTGCGCTTCCTATTTTCGGTCTTGGCATAAAACAGTTCGGCGGCACATTTGCTGCGATATACGGCTCCGCATAATACTGCACGGCAAGGGATAATGCCCCATAGTCTTTTGTGCCTGGTCCAGCCTGCATTCTCTCTGCCACTTCTTTCTGCACCATAACGGTAATGCTGTCGATCGGAACACCGCTTTCAAACAGCCCCATAATGATAGGGGTTGTGATGTAGTAAGGCAGGTTGGCAACCACTTTGATCGGCCGTCCCCCATTTTTCTCCTCCGCCAGCTTTCGGATATCTACTTTTAAAATGTCTTCATTGATCACTGTCACATTGCTGTACGCTGAGAGCGTCTCCCCTAAAATAGGAATGAGCGCTCTGTCTATTTCTACTGCGACAACCTCTCTGGCTGCCTCCGCAAGATATTGCGTCATCGTTCCAATTCCCGGACCAATCTCCAAAACAAAATCTTCCTTTGTGATATCAGCCGCCGCAATAATTTTTTCCAGCACATGTGCGTCGATCAAAAAATTCTGACCAAATTTTTTTTGAAATGCAAATTCATATTTTTGAATAATTTCTATGGTTTTCTGAGGATTCGATAATTTTTCTATCAATGTATGAATTCCTTTCTCTCATAAACGATACATTTTTTTCGCATTCTCAAACGTTACCTCTTCTGCTTCCTCCACAGAGATTCCCTTCAGTCTTGCAATCTCTTCTACAACATATGGCAGATTCAGGGAAGAGTTTCGTTTTCCGCGGTTTGGCACAGGTGAAAGGTACGGACAGTCCGTCTCAATCAAAATATGCTCCAGTGGAATGGTCTGCACTACTTCTTTTAGCACTCTTCCAGTCTTAAAAGTGACAACGCCTCCTACCCCGATGTAGTATCCCAGCTTTACATATTCTTTTGCCATCTGGGCTGATCCGGAATAACAGTGGATCACGCCTCCTGTCGTGCCAGCGTGTTTCTTTTTTATAATGTCAAATGTGTCCTGTGCAGCATCTCTGCTGTGAATGATGACCGGCAGATCCACTTCTTTTGCCAGTTCAAGCTGTCTCTCAAACCATTTTTTCTGTACTTCTCTTGGAAATGTATTCCAGTGGTAATCCAGTCCGATCTCACCCACAGCAACAATTTTTTCATGACTGCAGAGACTCTTCATCCACTGCAGTTTTTCCTCATCTATATCATCCAGCTCATCCGGATGAACGCCAAGCGCTCCATATATAAATGAATACTTTTCTGTCAGACGGATTGTGTCCATCAAATGCTCAATCCGAGTGCCTGCATTTACAATACAGGCGACTCCATTTTCTTTCATTGAGCTGAGCAGTTCCTCTCTGTCCTCATCAAAGGCAGGGTCATCATAATGTGCATGACTGTCAAATATCATTTTAGCCTCCACAAAATCAGATTAACAGATTTCAGCGCCCGCTGGCATTTTCTTTTCCGGTACCATGAGTGCCAGTTCTCCATTTTCATCTTCTGCACACAGAATCATACCTTCAGACAGGACGCCTGCCAGTTTTGCCGGTTTTAAGTTCACTAAAACCATAACTTTCTTTCCTACCATCTCTTCCGGGCTGTAGTGCGCCTTGATTCCGGATACAATCTGTTTTACCTGACTTCCGATTTTAACCTGAGAGCAGAGCAGTTTTTTTGATTTTTTTACTGCCTCACATGCAATAATTTCACCGACCTGGAACTGCATTTTTCCAAATTCCTCAAATGTAATCTCTGGTTTTGCCTCAATGTCAATCACTGGCTCTGCGCACTCTTCTTTCGCCGGATGAAGTTCTGCCACTTTTTCCATTACTTCTTTGATGTCAAGACGTGCAAATAAGATTTCCGGTTTCTCCGTCACTTTTGTTCCTGATTCATACAATCCAAATACACCAGCTTCCTCCAGCGTACGCTCTTTTGCATTCAGCTGTCCCAGAATCTTTTCTGCTGTCTCAGGCATAAAGGATTTTAACAAGGATGCTCCGACTGCAATACTGTCTACCAAATTATATAACACGGTTGCAAGGCGGTCTTTTTTGGCTTCCTCTTTTGCAAGCGCCCACGGCATCGTCTCATCAATATATTTATTGCATCGTTTAAATAATGCAAATATTTCCGTGATTGCATCTGCAACTCTTAATTCTTCCATCTTTGCAGTCACTTTCTGAACCGTTCCTGTTACAACAGCCTTTAAGTCTGCGTCAACTTCTTCCTCTACACCCTTATTTTCCACAACTCCTCCAAAATATTTATTGGACATGGAGATTGTACGATTTACCAAGTTTCCAAGTGTGTTGGCAAGATCAGAATTCATTCTCTCTACCATCAGTTCCCATGTGATCACTCCGTCGTTATCAAACGGCATCTCATGCAGTACAAAATAGCGCACAGCGTCCACGCCGAAGAAATCTACAAGTTCATCTGCATACAGCACATTTCCTTTTGATTTGCTCATTTTTCCATCGCCCTGCAGAAGCCATGGATGTCCAAATACCTTTTTCGGCAGCGGCAGTCCAAGCGCCATCAGGAAAATCGGCCAGTAAATAGTATGGAAACGAATAATATCCTTTCCGATCAGATGCAGGTCTGCCGGCCAGTTTTTCGCAAACAGTTCAGAGGATTCTCCATCACAGTCATATCCGATTCCTGTGATATAGTTTGTCAGTGCGTCCAGCCACACATAGGTCACATGTTTTGGGTCAAAACTTACAGGGATTCCCCATGTGAAAGACGTTCTGGAGACACAGAGGTCCTGAAGTCCCGGCAGGAGGAAGTTATTCATCATCTCATTTTTTCTGGATACAGGCTGAATAAAGTCAGGGTGTGTGTTGATATGCTCAATCAGACGATCCGCATATTTGCTCATTTTAAAGAAATAAGCCTCTTCCTTTGCCGGCTGTACTTCTCTGCCGCAGTCCGGACATTTTCCGTCTACAAGCTGTGACTCTGTGAAAAAAGATTCACATGGCGTGCAGTACATTCCCTCATAATATCCTTTGTAAATATCTCCCTGGTCATACAGTTTTTTGAAAATTTTCTGTACCTGTGCTTCGTGGTCAGCATCCGTCGTTCTGATAAATTTATCGTAGGAAGTATTCATCAGATCCCAGATTCTTTTGATCTCTCCAGCTGTCTGATCGACAAATTCCTTTGGTGTGATTCCTGCTTCCTCGGCTTTCAGTTCGATTTTCTGTCCATGCTCATCCGTACCTGTCTGAAAAAATACATCATAGCCCTGCTGTCTCTTAAAACGCGCAATGCTGTCAGCCAAAATCACTTCATATGTATTTCCGATATGCGGTTTTCCTGATGTATATGCAATCGCTGTTGTCATATAAAATTTTTTCTTATCCATATTGATCATCCTTTCAAAAAAATTGATATCATTCTCTTTCACCGCAGAGAGATCTTCACAAAATCTTTTTTTATTTTCAAGAAATAAAAAACCCGTCTTCTATTAGTTTAGAAGACGAGTACAATCCCGCGTTACCACTCCTATTTATCTGATCCTCACAGATCAGATCTCGCTAAGTGCTGATACACTTTTCCGCTATAACAGGCGGAACCTGTTGCAGCCTTGCAGAAAAATTAAAAAATATTTTTTTCTGTTCGGTACACCACTCAGAAGCCATTTTCCATTGTCCTTTTCATATCCTTCTCAGCTGCCGGATTTCTCTGTAATGCATACGGTCCAATGTACTCTCTTCGTCTCTGCGTTTTCTCTTTCTTAGGCTATCATATCATGATTCCGGTGTCAAGGCGATTCCTTTGTTTCTGCGTGAATTTTTCTGCTACTTCTGGTATCTGTGAAAAAATGCCGTCAGATTTCTGAGCGCCCTGCCGAGCACCTCCATCTCATCCTCTGGAATATCATGAATCACTGCCTCAATCATATCATGATGAAATTTCTGATGATGGTCGAATGCTCTTCTGCCTTTCTCTGTGAGCGATACTAAAACAACTCTTCTGTCCTTTTCACTGCGCACACGCTGGACATATCCCTTTTTTACCAAGTTATTGACAGCGATCGTCAGCGTTCCCACAGTGACAGAAAGAGCCTTTGCAATCGCAGACATATTTTTCGCATCTGTCTTTCCGACAGCTTCCATAATGTGCATATCATTGTTGGTGATATCTTTAAATTCCGATGTGATCACGGCTTTTTCTTCGATATCTAAAATATCTTTAAAAAGTTCTACTAAAAGATGATTCCATGCTTCATAGTTATCCACAAAATCCCTCTCTTTCTGTACATTCCTTTTCTCTGGCTGTTTATGTTTCACTTTGATTTTATTATACACTACTTGCTTATGGGAGACAAGGCAGAAGTTTTTTGTTCAATTTATTATCTATACCGCAAAATTTGGCATAAAAAAGTGCAAGTAAAGAGAACGCAATACAAAAATTTTTCCATTATATTTCCACAAAAAATGATAAAATATTTTTATCATCATTATCCATAAAAGTAAATTCACTCATGGACTATATCCTGTTTCTGCTTCTGACTATATTTCGACTATTTTAAAAGGGGGATTTTTATGTATCAGCTTCATATAGATTCATCATTTGCGCTATCCGATCATGTCCAAAAAGCAATTTGTTTTATTCATCATCATTATATGGAAGATCTTTCTATTCAATATGTCGCATCACAAATTTATCTGCATCCTACTTACCTGGGATATCTGTTTAAAAAAGAAACCGGAATCTTTTTTACCGATTATATTGCCATATGTCGTATAGAAGTATCCAAACATCTTTTAATAGACTATAATTATACGGTTGCCAGCGCAGCCTCTGCCGTTGGTTATCGGGATGTCAAATACTTCCGAAAAGTATTTCAAAAAAAGACAGGGCTAAGCCCTGTCTCTTTCCAGAAACAAAATCGTGAAAAAATTGCTCTCGTCTCATAAACAACATTTGCATCTTCCCTGCTTCCATCAGGCGGCAGGGATTTTTTATTCTGCAAAATAATCCTGAATACCATAATCATTGATCACATAGTCGATCATCAGATTGTCTCTGTCTTCTTTCTTTGTTCCGCTGTAGAAATCATAACGCAGTTTAAACTCATCGCCCCACTCCATGAAGCATGGATTTTCCATGGTGAGCGCTGGCCATACCGGCAGTGTTCCTCCATTCGGATTTCCTGTCGCACAGAAGTTTGCCCAATAGCTTGAGCACATATCACCGATCTGATAATCAAGTTCTGTCCAGTCTCGCTGCTCTGGAACATCTCTCATAGAATCAAATACATACCATAAATCAGAGCTGTGCCATGACCAGCGAATCTCGGATTCTCTTCCCGGTGTCCAGTGGCTGAAATAGTAGAAATACAGATCACTGTCAGGATTTAATTCGCTCAGTACAAGTCCGCTCAGACGGCTCGTTGTAGATTTCAGTTCACTTGCCAGACGCAGACTTTCCATCGTAGCCGCAACGTCATCTGTTGTCTTGAAAAGTTCCTCAAAATTATACTGATCATACAGATCGCCGTATTTTTCTTTTGCAGCTTCAAAAATCTCATCCTGTGTCTTAATCGTAAAGGAACCATTGCTCTCACCAGAGTTTGATCCAAACAGCAGATCCACGCCGTTTAAACTTCCCTCTTTCATAAAGTATTCGTTTGGATTTTCTGTCAGAACGTATCCATCGAGACAGAGTCCAAATCCTTTGCCGTAAATTTCACTCTTCTCTGTATCTTCATTCATGAATGCGCTTGTAGGAAGATCTCTCAGTTCTTCCAGAGTCATATCTCCATATCCTTTTTCATCAAGCCATGCTTCACATTTTTCTACTGTCGTTTCATAAGGAGTTCTTGTTCCAAATGGTGTAAAGGAAGAACTCATAATTGCTCCGGAGAATAATCCTTTTGCCAGAGGAGATGTCAGCAGCGCACTGACCATACCAGCTCCTGCACTCTGTCCTGCGATTGTAACACGCTCCGGATCTCCACCGAAGTTTTTAATGTTTTCCTGAATCCATTCCAGCCCCTTAATCGCATCCATCAAGCCATAGTTTCCGGATGTTCCTGTCTCGGAATCCTCTGAAAGTGCTGTCGTTGCCATATATCCAAATAGTCCCAGACGGTACTCTAATTCTACCACAATCACGCCTCGTCTTGCCAGCTCTTCTGCGTTGCATTCTACCTCATAGCTGTAGCCGTGCATATTTGCTCCGCCGTGCAGCCATAGAAGCACTGGAAGATTATCGTCAGCGCTCTGTGCCGGACTTGTAATATTAATATAAAGACAATCCTCACTCATATTTGGATATTCATCAAGATACTCATAGTAAAACTCTTCGCCCCACCAGTCTGTAGTGGAAAGGATCTGCATTGCCATTGCCTGATATTCTGTACAATCCAAAATACCTTCCCATTCTTCATGATCTTCCGGAGGCGCCCAGCGCAAATCTCCAACAGGCGGTGCTGCATACGGAACACCTCTGTACTCTACCAGATCATCTGCAATCTGAAGCCCCCTGATCGCTCCTTTATCTGTTTCCACTACTGTCATGTCCACATCTTCTGCTGCAAAAACTGCTGCCATTGGAGCATTCATCGTTCCAAGCGCCATCGTTGCCGCCAGAACAGCCGCCATTGTTTTATACCTTCTCTTCATATGTTGCCCTCCTTGTTTTCTGCTTTTCACGATTTTTATTTCCTTTTTTCTGTATGTTATTTTTTATCCAGGAAAATTCTCACTTTATTTTTAACTACTATCACTGGAAATCCCCCATTTTTTATTTCCAGCTCCTATCGTTTGCCCTGTTTTTTCAAATAATCATACAATATGGCTATATTTTAACAAAAAATTTAATATTAATCAATAAATCGGTGGAAACTTCTTGTATTTTTCCCCTTTTTTCTTTGTATTCTTCTATAGTGTTTTTATATTCTTCTTTGTTTGACAATTGCTTCTTTCTCTGTTAAAGTTATAATAAAAAACAGGAGGTATTCTTATGAGTCATCAACAGCATACTTCCCATAAAAATGGCAGTTTCAGCACTTCTTTCGGCTTTGTCCTGGCGTGTGTCGGTTCTGCTGTCGGACTGGGAAATATCTGGATGTTTCCATATCGTTTGGGGCAATATGGAGGCGCTGCATTTTTAATCCCTTATTTATTTTTCATCTGCCTGTTCGGGCTGACCGGTCTGTCGGCTGAATTTGGTATCGGGCGAATGGCCCGCACAGGAACACTCGGTTCTTATGAACTGTGTTGGAAAAGCCGTAAAAAAGAAAAAGTCGGAAAGGTAATGGGATGGATTCCACTTCTGGGCTCTCTCGGTATTGCGGTCGGATATTCCATCATCATCGGATGGGTTGTCCGTTCTTTATTTGGCAGTATTACAAACGATATCTTTACACAATCTTCCGGTGAATTTTTTTCACAGGCAACGGGTGATTTTGGAAGCGTTCCTTGGCACGTTCTTGTCATTGTAATTACAATTGTCATTCTTCTGACTGGATCAGTCAAGCAAATCGAAAAAGCAAACAAAATCATGATGCCTGTTTTCTTTTTGCTTTTTGCTATTTTAGCTGTCCGCGTTGCAATGCTTCCAGGCGCTTCCGCCGGATATGAATTTTTATTTATCCCTGACTGGAAAGCCCTGACAAAAATAGATACCTGGGTTATGGCGATGGGACAGGCATTCTTCTCTCTGTCTATCACAGGTTCCGGTATGATTGTGTATGGATCTTATCTCAATAAAAAAGAAGATATCACAAAAGCATCCATGCGCACTGCATTTTTCGACACTGTTGCCGCACTTCTGGCAGCGCTCGCAATCATGCCTGCTGTATTTGCATTCCAGATTGAGCCAAATGCCGGTCCATCTCTGATGTTCCTGACAATTCCAGAGATCTTCCGCCAGATGCCGGCAGGCAGATTATTCTCGGTGATCTTCTTCTTATCTGTTACTTTTGCCGGAATCACTTCACTCATTAATATGTTTGAAGCAGTCATTGAGAGCTGGCAGCACAAGTTCAAGCTGAATAGAAAACTTGCTGTAATCTTATGCGGTGCAATCTGTCTCGGCGTGGGACTGTTCCTGGAGGCAGAGCCAAAAGTCGGAACATGGATGGACTTTATCACAATCCTCGTCGTTCCTTTCGGCGCGCTCTTCGGAGCAATATCCATCTATTATATACTTGGATATAAAAAAATTGAATCAGAACTGAATCTGGGAAGGAAAAAACCTCTTCCAACATGGTTTAAAGTTGTGGCAAAATATATCTATGTGCCTCTGACAATTATTGTATTTATTTTAGGTATTATTTATAAA
>ERZ506621.84-NODE-84-length-16413-cov-33.9296_pt1 | contig 16413 bp, 16 predicted proteins | sample MGYA00512402_ERZ506621 | MGnify/ENA metagenome assembly ERZ506621 | reverse complement strand
TTCAGTTTTGAAAGTTCAGGTCAGGTTGGCCCGATGATGGATAGCACAATAAATTCCTGTTTTCCCTTTAAGGCATTGTGCATTTTTTCTATTTCTCTTGATGATTATTTTTTTCATAATCAATCAATGTACCTATAACAATTCCAATCAACATTCCGATACCTGCACAAATAGAAATAGCAAAAAGATTTTGCAAAAACGCCCATGCCAACACACCTATGCAACCACCGACAATAAATCCTGTTAATAAGCCAATAGTTAAGTATTTATTACTTTTCATATTGCTATATCTCCCCTAAAAGTATATTTGTCGTTGGTTCTATTATACTATGACCTGCTTCCTTTAGGAATAGATGAATTGTAAACTGGCTGGAGTGAAACCGCTAATGACAGCCAGTGTTTGTTCTTTGTTTATCGGTCAAAGCGAAATTTGAACAGGGCGGCAATGAGCTGTTGCTTTATATGTTCCTCAACTTCGGCGTTGACTTTCCCGTGTACTTTGGAACAGTAGCGGATATATCCGGCATAGTGGGAAAGAATGGTGTCGATTGCGTCCGGGTCGCCCTCATGGGCTTTGACGATTGTTTCATAGGGGAGAAGTTTACTCATAGTCATTTCCCTCCATGAGCCGCCTTAACCGCTGCAAGGCAAGCCGGATATGCCGCCCCGCTGTGCTGCGTGTCCGGCCGATATGTACGCCGATCACTCGCTGCGGCTGGCGCAGGAAATAGTAACGAAAAATTTCTTCCTGCGTCTGCTCCGGCAAAAGGGCAAGGGCGGCGGCAAGCTCCGCATGATACAGAACGGCGGTCTGGCCGCAGGCGGTAAAAAGATATTCTTCAAGCTACTCCGGCTCGGCAAGCTGGACAAACTTTTCACTCATCAGATAATCAAGGGAAACTTCCCGTTCCCACCTCCGGCGCAGCTTCAAGATTTTATCTATGGCTGCGTGACGAATGACTACCTTGCAAAAGGCATTGAATGTGTACTGGATATGCACCTTGTAGGCTTCATCTTCGGTCATGGAAATTCCCCCTCTCTGAATAATAGTGCGGGGCGGCAGTACTCCTTGCTGTCGCCCCTTGATTGCCTACCAGCAAAGACGGGCGGGGCTGTCAACGACGGCGCGAAGCGGCGTTCATTTTATCGTTGACTGGCTCGGCTGGGTTTGCTATTTACCCGACAAACTTGAATTTATTTTAAGCTATCACGTTTTACCTTCTTAAGCCTTACTATCATTACCATAGGAATTTCTTTGTTGGTTTTGAAACATTCTTCATAAAATCCATCAATGACAAATCCAGCTCTAAAACAAAGGTTAAAAATATCTTGTATGGAACGATGATAATAAATCTGCTCTTTCGGTTGCCCTTCAATCGCTATATCATAGTAACTGTGCGGTGTCATATATTTTTCAGTCAACGTGACAAAACAAGGGTGTTGCGTTGCAAAGACAAAAATTCCGCTTTCCTGCAACAGTTCATAAACAGCCATAAGAAGTGGTTCAATATCCGTAATATCCATAATTGCCATATTAGAAACTGCTTTCGTAAAGGCTCGATTTCTTTTTAATTCTAATATACTTTTTCTATCGGTCGCATCCGCCACACAAAATTCAATTTGTTTTGCATATTGTGATTGCCGTCTTTTAGCCAATTCTATCATTTTTTTGCTGTAATCAAAAGCGACAACCGAAGCGCCTCTTTGTGCAAGATACGAAGAATAATTTCCATTGCCACACGCAATATCCAAAATGTAATCCGCAGGATTAGGAGATAGAAGTTCCGTTACTTTGGGACGCACTACCTCTCTGTGAAATTCATTAGATTCGTCACCCATTGCATTATCCCAAAATTGTGCGTTCTCCTCCCAGATTTTTTTACTTTCCTCTGTTCCCATGTTCTCTCCCACTCCCCAAATTTGCTTTTTTGCTTCCATTAAATCTTCCTTACTATATTCCATTGTTACCCTCCATAACTTCTGATTGTTGCCGTCTTGACGATTATGTATCTTTACATTACCTTCTGAAACATATGGCGCACCTTGTCCAGGCGGCTGTTTGGACGGCGGGGCTGGATGACCGGCTGACCGACAGCGGCCTGATATCCTTTCAGCTCTGTAAGGCATACGCTCCGCCCGTTGGTGTAAAAGGCCAGATCAGTACGGTATGCCTGTATACAGCGGGCGGGAATCTCGCCAGTAAAGACAACTTCATCCTTTTTTACCTGGGCCGTTTCGATGGTGGCACAGTATTTCGGTGCATCATGATAAGCCCTGGAAAGGTATTCCTGGGGCGCATAGAGGATGAAGGAGAGATAAGGTTCCAGCAGCTGCGTCCCCGATTCCTTCAATGCCTGTTCCAATACAATCGGGGCCAATGAGCGGAAGTCCGCCGGCGTGCTGACCGGACTGTAATAAAGCCCGTATTCAAAGCAAATCTTACAGTCCGTTACGTTCCAGCCGAACAAGCCCTGCTCCAGCCCGTAACGGATACCATCCCTGACAGCGTTTTGAAAACTCTGGTTCAAGTATCCCAGCGAAACCCGGCTCTCGTATTGTACACCGGAGCCAAGCGAGAGTGGTGTAACAGACAGTCCTATGGATGCCCAAAACGGGTTGGGCGGCACCTCGATATGGATGGTGTGGCTGGCTGCTTTGAGCGGCCGCTCCATATAAATGACGGAGGGTTCCTTTACCACTGTTTCAAGCTTGTATTTTTCCGACAGCAAAGCGGAAACAACCTCCAACTGCACCCGGCCCAAAAAAGAAAGAATGATCTCATGGGTGATGGAATCCACTTCGCAACGCAAAAGCGGGTCAGTATCCGCAAGTTGCGTAAGAGCGTCCAGCAGCCGTTCTCTTTGCGCTGCCGTTTTCGGCGCAATCGTCGTCCGCAGCATGGGGAGGGGGTCCTCGCGCCACCTTTTACGAGGGAGCCGGGTTTGGTCCCCTAATACATCGTTTAACCTCACGCTGTCGCTGGGAAGGATAACAATTTCACCCTGATAAGCGGTGTCTGTCCGAACAATTTCCCCTTTGGATGGAATACGCATCTCTGTGATTTTCAGCTTTTCTCTCCCGGCCAGGGCCACCGTATCCCGCAGGCGCAGCGTTCCGCTGTATAACCGTAGATAGACACGCCGCTGGCCGCAATCGGTGTACTCAACCTTGAAAACGCTGCCGCATAGGGCGGCGCCCCCCTGTTCCCCAATCGGTTGGAACAGCCCTGTCACCGCATCCATCAACGGTTGAATGCCAAGGCCATTTTTGGCGCTGCCATGATAGACTGGGAACAGGGAGGCGTCTTGAACCCGCTGCTGTTCCTCCCGCGCAAGTTTTTCCCGGCTGATTGGTTCTCCTGCGATATACTTTTCCAATAATTCATCGTTATTTTCGATGACCGCATCCCATGCTTCTATGTCGGTATTTTCCTCCAGGACTATTTCCGGGGACAGCGACACCGTCTGCTTGATGATAATATCGGCGGAGAGCTTATCCCGAACAGACTGAACCACGCTCTGCAAATCAACGCCAGCCTGGTCGATCTTGTTGATAAAGATAACGGTGGGAATGTTCATTTTCCGCAGGGCATGGAACAGAATACGGGTCTGGGCCTGCACGCCATCTTTAGCGGAGATCACCAAGATGGCCCCATCTAAAACAGCCAAAGAGCGGTACACCTCCGCCAAAAAATCCATGTGGCCGGGCGTATCCACAATGTTAACTTTACATCTGTGCCACTGGAAGGAAGTGACTGCCGCTTGAATGGTAATCCCACGCTGCCGCTCCAAAAACATGGTGTCCGTCCTCGTTGTCCCTTTTTCGACGCTCCCCGGTTCTGAAATGGCTCCGCTGGCATATAGCAGGCTCTCCGTCAAGGTCGTCTTTCCAGCGTCTACATGGGCAAGAATTCCAATATTGATTATTTTCATGTGATTGTCCTCCCTTTACAGCCCCAAAGGGCATAAAAATCCCCAGCAGTAAAATACTTTTACCACTGGGGATTATAAGTTGCGGACATACACATATACAGCATACACCTGTTTGTGATTGCTGTTTTTGGGGATATGTCAAAATTGATAAGGCAAAAGTATTCTTAAATTGGGTACAAAAAACTAAGCCCCTACAAAAGGAGCTATCATAATCCTTTGTTCCCACTATTTGATTATAGTTTTATTTAAGAATACCTTGCCGCATATTTTTTACTCCTTTTCTGGATTAAATCATTGTATCACATCAGTTTTAGGAAAGCAAGTACCTAAAAGAAATTTTTCTTCCCCTTACCCGCCCCGAAAACGCCTTGTAGGGCGTTTCTGGGGCGTTTACAGCCCTTTCTTAAATTCCTCCACCAACAGATCGCTCAAAGCCTGTGATGGGCGTATTTTGACCGTTATATGCCCCTCCGGTACGGTGTCCCACCATTTGCGGATCGTTTTCGGATCAAGTCCGGTGTCCCTATGACAATCGGCCTTGCGTCCCTCTGGATGCTCCTGCCGCCACGCATAGACTTGCGCTTTCTTTTCTTCTGCCCCTTTTCTTCTCCATGTGCCGCCAGGATAATCCACTTCCTGCACCGCCCTTGCTCTTTTCAAATGCTCTTTCTGTGATCTACCATTCCTCTTGTTGCGCTCGATGCGAACATCGGTCAGAGCTTCAATATCGGAAATCGTGAAATTGTAATACTCCTTGTCGTAGGCTTCCAGCGCACTCCGTATATCTTCCTCGGTCAATGCGTTCTCATGCTTCACCATCTGCAGATCATCAAAAGCCTCTTTCATATCCTGCCGGAGCTGCTGCTTCGACACACCGCATTTGTAAGCATAGATAGCAAGGCACATCAAAAAGAAATACCGATGCCCGCCCTTTATCTCTCCGATCTGCCGCAGCCACCAATGGTAGAGCGCATACGGATCATCACCATGCACCTTTCCGGCAATATCCCACTTCTTGCGTCCTTTCTCGCCTCTCACAACAACACGCTCATACCACTCCGGATATGCCTCCCTCGCCTCAGCTCGTGTCATTTTGGATGGGCTGAAAGGCTTATTGACATCCACCCTGTTTTCTGGCTTTGCGTAGGCGTTCAGATAATCCAGCGTTACCCGTTCTCCGGTACGGAAAGCGACCAGCTCCGTCCCATGCTTGTCATTGATGCTGCCCACCATGCGGAAGCTCTGATTGATGGATTGATACTGGATCGCCTTGACCTGCGAAGTGCTGCCATACTCCCATAGCCGGAAAGTGAGGTCATATTTCAGACTTTTAAGCTGAATTTTTATATTCGGGTATAGGTCAATCGGCTGCTGGAAAACATAGTAGATATGCAGCCCTGTCCCCGACAGAACAAGGAAAGTCGGCATCGGCAACCGGCGCACTCGCTCCGGATCGCCGCCAAAGCGCAGAAAGAGGTTGCGCAGCTCGGCAAGACCTACGCCATCCAGATCGAAGATCAGAGCATACATCCGCTGGGCGTTCTCCAGCCTGTTCTCCTTTCTGCGATATGCAAGACCGCTGCACAAAGTAAGGCTGTTCCCCTCGACAAACTCCATGTAATCCTGTTCCCATGTGTCGTTATACATCTTCCTGCGCCGGAGCTTCTTATCCTCGCTCTGTTCGTCCCGATACAGATACACAGCGTTCGGATGGGAAAAATCCGTGTGCCGTTCTCCGGAGTTCTCATTGTCCGGAAACAGCTCTTTATAAAACTCATAGCCTCCGACCTCCGGATATTGTGCGCTCAAATACTCGTAGCAGCCTCGATAATTCTCGGTCATATTACCACCTCACAAAAGAAAAAGTACCAAAAAGAAAATCCGCTGCGGCGGGGATCGCCTGCGGGCGGGAAGGGGGAAAAGGGGGAGCAAAAGAGCGGCGGCTACGCCGCCTTAAAGAGAAAGTCACCTCCCCCTTTTCCCCCTCGCTGCGGGGCATTGAAAGTGCCGCCACTATGGAAAACCCGATGGGTTTACCACAGTGGCTTGGAAAACCTCTAACGAGGTTTACCACACTTCCAACACCCCTCCGCTCACCCCCCTTTTCCCCTCCGACTTTCTCCCTTTCAGAGAGAAAAAATATAGGTTGGGAGTACCCTTACAGGGGGCTTAGATTATCAATACAGCAATTCCCTATTTTCAGTTGTTATTATAGCCTGTCCGAAAGAGATTTTCAAGCCCTCCGGACAGGCTTCTTTTACAGCTCCATGCCGCCCATTCCTCGCTGGTGCTGCTGTTGCTCCTGCTGCTGTCCAATCTCCGGATCGGGCAGCAGCTCCCTCGCCTTTTCAAGCAGAGGACGCAGACGCTCCGGCAAGTGTTCTTCCAAGAAGTCCAGCATCCGACCGATGCCGTCCGTCAGACGCTCGGTGAAGCTGCGTTCCTCCTGCAGCTCGGATTGCAGATAATAGTTTTCATCGCGCAGCCTCCGGTTTTCCTGTTCAAGCCTCTGCTGCCGCTGCGCTTCTTCCAGCCGCTTCTTCATGGACGGCACCTGTGACCGCAGACGGGTGTTTTCCTCCGTCAGCTCCTGTACCTTGTGCCGATCCGTCACGCTGCGCAGTGCCATTTTCTTTAGCTGCTCGACCTGATCCACCGTCACGCCCTTTACTGCCCCTGTGAGCGTCTTTTCCGGCTGAATATCATGCAGGGGTGCATTTACCCTGTCAGCCTCCTTTAAGAGCCGCACAGTGCCTTTCAGAGCGTCCCGCTGCCGTTCCAGCTCAGCAACCTCCCGCTCTACTGCCGCTGTCTGCTGCTGCACCGCTTCCAGCCTCGCAGCCGCTTCCTTGAACTGCGGCAAGTCCATGTGCGGTCTGTTCGTGCCGAGAGAGATAATTTCAAAATCGTGCCGCTGGGCGATCTCCGTCAGAGCTTCTTTCTCCCGTTCCATCCACGCCGCCCATTCGGTCTGCTTTCTGCCGACACCGACAAACCCCTGCTGCTTCAATGCCTGTTTCATAGATACCCTTGTAGAAAGTCCTCTTGACTGCTCCGTTGCCACAGGGATAAAATCGACATGGAGATGGGGCGTTGCCTCGTCCATGTGCAGCACCATATTGAACACCCGCAGATGGGGGTTGCGTTCTGCAAAAGACTCCGCAAAATCTTTCAGAGCTGCCGCCGCCCGTTCTCCGTCCGGCGTACCGCACCCACAGTCGCTCATGTTGCCGATCTGGAAGATCGCTTCATGGAACAGCTTTTCCTGTTTACTCTGCCGGATATGCTCATAGTAGTCCGGTATCTTATCTCTCGTTTTGGTTTTCTTTGCGTTGTAGGCTGCGAGAGCTTCATCAAAGACCATATGATAGACCTGCTTCAGATCCTCGTTGCAGAAAACAATGTTCTGCTCCGTCCGGCTCCGGTCTACATTCGCCGCTGAGAAGCTGCGGTTGTTGTGCCGGATGCTCCCTGCACCTGTCATACCCGAAATCGTAACTCCCATAAAATCGCCCCCTTTCCGCTTATTCTTCCGTCCTCTATTTTATCATAAATTTCCGCTAAAAACAACCTCTTTGTTACTTTCTGGTGAGAAAGTAACGCAAAAGCACTTTCACACCGCCACCCCATCGGTGCAGCGGTGTGAAAGTGCTTTGCGCCCCTAAAGGGGAGGGGTTGCCGGAGCTGCTTCACTGCCGGCTCGTGCCTGCTGCTCTGCCAGCTCCGGAGGGGCGCTGCCCCTGCCGTCTGCGGACGGCTCCCCGACCTTCATCCCACCGATAAACTGAAATTTAATACTCAATGACAATTTTCTTGCACTTCTCGCAGAGCCAAGCCTCCGCAGACGCTCCACCAAAAGGTCCACCGATTGACTTTTCATTGAGTTTGATTGACTTGCCCCCACCAATGTTGAGGGCCGCAATAACTCGTTCTTTTTCGCTCCAATAGACACCATCTCTGCATTGAATACAACCAAGTTGCATTTCTTCACCACAATACGGACATTTCATTTTAATCACCCCTACAAATTCCCGATTTGTCGTTCTGTTTAGTCCCCAAAGAACCTACTAAACCAGCTACGCTTTTGAACCGGTTCTGTCTCACGCTCCGGCTGATCGGCTCCGGACTTGCCGGAAAGAAGCTGCTGATGCATTGTCCCAGCATGGAGAGCCTGGGCCGCTGCCGCAGTCTGCTGTGCCGTCACCAACGCCGAGCTGACCTCCGCCAACCTTGCGTTCAGTTCCTCGATCTGCTTGTCCTTTACAGCAAGTTGCTCGCTTTTCCGGTCTAATTCTCCCTGCAGCATAGCGATCAAAGTGGTTTCGCAAGTTTCGCAACTTGCTTTCGCCTGTTGCGAAACTTGCTTTCGTTCAACACCTAAATAATGCTGATATATGGCGGTTTTTTGACTTTCGCTGATTGCGAAACTTCCTTTCGCATCTTTCGCAACATGGTTTCGCCTACACCATGCACGAACTGCCTGTTCCGACACGCCACATTCTATTGCAATTTCCGTTATTACACCCGCCAAATATCATCACCACTCTTTCATCCGGAGTTAATCTCAAAACAAATCGCTATGAGATCCCGTCCTTATCAATTTCAAAATCAAAGTCTGCCGAACAACTTTATAGACCAACAGCCAGTCCGGCTCGATGTGACATTCTCTCATGTCCTTATAATTTCTGGAATTAGTGAGAGCATGATCTCGATACGCCTCCGGCAACGGCTGCTCGTTACACAACAGCGTGATCACTTCCTCCAACTTCTTCGGATCGCAGCCTCTCTTGATCGCAAGCTTGTAATCTCGTTTGAACTGCCCCGAAAACTCCGGCTTAAGCATTCAGCGCCTCCATCAGATCTGCAACGCTATCAAACGGACCATACATATCCTCTCCCTTTTCTGCCGCCTCCATCGCCGCATAGGTAACAGCATTCGGCTCGTCAACCTTGACTTCAAAGGGAAGTCCATGACACCTAAGTGCCTGTCGATAAAAAATACCCGTTGCCGTACTCAAATCCATTCCGAGGGACTTAAAGAGAGCTGCCGCCTGTGCTTTCAGCTCCGGCTCCATTCTTATCGTCATATTTCCTTTAGCCATAATAGCACTCCTTTCCTCGTCATTTTTAGCTTGCACTAATATTATATTCAATATTCGTGACATTTGCAAGTGCATTGCAAATGTTTTTTTGCAACTTTTCTATGAACAGTGCTTTCTATATGCTAACACCGCAGCGTGTACATTTAGGGGGTGAAAAAGCCTTATTTCGCGCGGTTTTCAAGCCTCGTTTTCGGTGGGGTAATATAAAAACCCTTATCTTTACATTACCTTCTGAAACATATGGCGCACCTTGTCCAGGCGGCTGTTTGGACGGCGGGGCTGGATGACCGGCTGACCGACAGCGGCCTGATATCCTTTCAGCTCTGTAAGGCATACGCTCCGCCCGTTGGTGTAAAAGGCCAGATCAGTACGGTATGCCTGTATACAGCGGGCGGGAATCTCGCCAGTAAAGACAACTTCATCCTTTTTTACCTGGGCCGTTTCGATGGTGGCACAGTATTTCGGTGCATCATGATAAGCCCTGGAAAGGTATTCCTGGGGCGCATAGAGGATGAAGGAGAGATAAGGTTCCAGCAGCTGCGTCCCCGATTCCTTCAATGCCTGTTCCAATACAATCGGGGCCAATGAGCGGAAGTCCGCCGGCGTGCTGACCGGACTGTAATAAAGCCCGTATTCAAAGCAAATCTTACAGTCCGTTACGTTCCAGCCGAACAAGCCCTGCTCCAGCCCGTAACGGATACCATCCCTGACAGCGTTTTGAAAACTCTGGTTCAAGTATCCCAGCGAAACCCGGCTCTCGTATTGTACACCGGAGCCAAGCGAGAGTGGTGTAACAGACAGTCCTATGGATGCCCAAAACGGGTTGGGCGGCACCTCGATATGGATGGTGTGGCTGGCTGCTTTGAGCGGCCGCTCCATATAAATGACGGAGGGTTCCTTTACCACTGTTTCAAGCTTGTATTTTTCCGACAGCAAAGCGGAAACAACCTCCAACTGCACCCGGCCCAAAAAAGAAAGAATGATCTCATGGGTGATGGAATCCACTTCGCAACGCAAAAGCGGGTCAGTATCCGCAAGTTGCGTAAGAGCGTCCAGCAGCCGTTCTCTTTGCGCTGCCGTTTTCGGCGCAATCGTCGTCCGCAGCATGGGGAGGGGGTCCTCGCGCCACCTTTTACGAGGGAGCCGGGTTTGGTCCCCTAATACATCGTTTAACCTCACGCTGTCGCTGGGAAGGATAACAATTTCACCCTGATAAGCGGTGTCTGTCCGAACAATTTCCCCTTTGGATGGAATACGCATCTCTGTGATTTTCAGCTTTTCTCTCCCGGCCAGGGCCACCGTATCCCGCAGGCGCAGCGTTCCGCTGTATAACCGTAGATAGACACGCCGCTGGCCGCAATCGGTGTACTCAACCTTGAAAACGCTGCCGCATAGGGCGGCGCCCCCCTGTTCCCCAATCGGTTGGAACAGCCCTGTCACCGCATCCATCAACGGTTGAATGCCAAGGCCATTTTTGGCGCTGCCATGATAGACTGGGAACAGGGAGGCGTCTTGAACCCGCTGCTGTTCCTCCCGCGCAAGTTTTTCCCGGCTGATTGGTTCTCCTGCGATATACTTTTCCAATAATTCATCGTTATTTTCGATGACCGCATCCCATGCTTCTATGTCGGTATTTTCCTCCAGGACTATTTCCGGGGACAGCGACACCGTCTGCTTGATGATAATATCGGCGGAGAGCTTATCCCGAACAGACTGAACCACGCTCTGCAAATCAACGCCAGCCTGGTCGATCTTGTTGATAAAGATAACGGTGGGAATGTTCATTTTCCGCAGGGCATGGAACAGAATACGGGTCTGGGCCTGCACGCCATCTTTAGCGGAGATCACCAAGATGGCCCCATCTAAAACAGCCAAAGAGCGGTACACCTCCGCCAAAAAATCCATGTGGCCGGGCGTATCCACAATGTTAACTTTACATCTGTGCCACTGGAAGGAAGTGACTGCCGCTTGAATGGTAATCCCACGCTGCCGCTCCAAAAACATGGTGTCCGTCCTCGTTGTCCCTTTTTCGACGCTCCCCGGTTCTGAAATGGCTCCGCTGGCATATAGCAGGCTCTCCGTCAAGGTCGTCTTTCCAGCGTCTACATGGGCAAGAATTCCAATATTGATTATTTTCATGTGATTGTCCTCCCTTTACAGCCCCAAAGGGCATAAAAATCCCCAGCAGTAAAATACTTTTACCACTGGGGATTATAAGTTGCGGACATACACATATACAGCATACACCTGTTTGTGATTGCTGTTTTTGGGGATATGTCAAAATTGATAAGGCAAAAGTATTCTTAAATTGGGTACAAAAAACTAAGCCCCTACAAAAGGAGCTATCATAATCCTTTGTTCCCACTATTTGATTATAGTTTTATTTAAGAATACCTTGCCGCATATTTTTTACTCCTTTTCTGGATTAAATCATTGTATCACATCAGTTTTAGGAAAGCAAGTACCTAAAAGAAATTTTTCTTCCCCTTATATGTAACAATCATACCGGCTTCCTAGCGTTCAGAATGTTTTCTGCTGTCTGCTGTGGTGTTTGGTTGGAATTGTCCAACCAAAAGCCGATCCGTGGTGTTGTCTGCATTTTACTAAATACAAATTCAATGTATACAGAAAGATATAAGGAGTGGGAGGGATTCCGCCGTAGTTGGCATTGTAGGAAAATCCAAAAGTTTAGATTTTCCCACAATGCTTATCTTTTGGTCTTTGGTTCGGAATAGTGTAGTGCTGGCGGTCTATCTCTTGTTTTCGGTTGCTTGCTTCCTTACCGTACATGAGCATTTATCCAGCTTTTTCAGCTGCCTCAATGCCTCTTTGGAGAATACAACACGAAAGCCCATCAGTCACGCATGATCTCCTTTTCTACTTCATCGAGCGAATAGGTCACGGGGTCTTTTTCATATTCCGCCATCGCTTCCTTATAGCATTTGAGGTCATACTCATCCTCGATGCGTTCCATGATCGTCTGCCGCAAAAGATCGGAAACACTCACACCCTTGATCGCGGCATACTTCTTTACGAGCTCGGTATCTTCTTTGCTCATTCTGAGCGAGATCGTCATGATGCCACCTCCTCTTTATACAATGTAATATCTCCTCTTTCTGTATTACATTGTAATACACTTTATGCGTTTTGTCAAGCGTTTGGGGAAATGTGCGGGGCTCAATTGCCCTTCTTTTTCTTCTTTTCCTCTTTGCGGCGCTCTTTGCGCGCTTTGAGGCGCGCCTCAAAGAGAAGAAGGCGTTCCCGCGCGAGCTTTACGGCTTCGGGCGAACGGCGGGAGCGGAGGCCCGGGAAGGCGCTGAAAAAGCGGCGCGGGAGGCGGGCAGCCAGCTCGTCGAGCCGCTCGTCGAAGCGCTCTTTTGCCTCTTTCGCCTTCTTATCGACAAAGAGCGTCGCGCTCGCCACACCCGAGCCGATGAGATCGGAGCCCTTGCGCATACGTTCGGCGGCGCGGTCGATCTCGCCGAGGATGCGGTTGAGCTTGAAGACCTGCAGCACGGTGATGACAAGGTCGGCGATGAGGAGAGCAAGGCAGAGGGAGACAAATACGGTGCCCCAAAGCTCGTTGAAAAGCCCTGCAAACCACGCGACGGCGGGATGGACGACTTCGACCGCGAACAGCACGGCGACGCCCCACAGAATGGAAAATTCGAGGCAGATATACCCCTTCAAGTTAAAGCGGCGGGAGGAATAATCCCACCACTTGTTGTGGAAGAAGCGTTCGAGCACCCAGCCCGTGATAAGCTCGATGAGCGTCGGCAGCCCCACGCCGACGAGAAAGACGAGCCATGCGCGGGAGATGTTCTCCCCCAAAATGAGGAGCACGGCGACCATCCCCGTGCCATAGATGGGGCAGACGGGGCCATTGAGAAAGCCGCGGTTGACGAACTTGCCCTGCGTGACGGCGTGAAAGGCGACTTCCGTCACCCAGCCTAAGAACGAGTAACAGAAGAAATAGGCAAACACCTCGTAAAGGGTGAGCGTGCCGATCAGGATGTGCTGCATATGACCTCCTTTGCGCCGCAACGCGCGGCAAAGAAAAGACGGGGGCGCCCCGCGCCGCTTGGCTTTCAAAGCGGCGCGGGGCGCGCGTACTATCTGCTTTTTCAGAAGATATCGTATTCGACGGGGGTGCGGAAGAACTGTTCCGCCGCCTTGCCCCCTCTTCCGCCCGCGAGCGCCGCCGAGAGCTTGGCATACGCAGCTTCGAGCGTCATGCAGCGCGCTTCGATGACGTTCTCGCAGCCCAAAAGCCGCCGCCCCACCGCATAAGAAGCGAGCGCGCTCCCCTCCCGTTCCACCTGCGTCGCGATGACGACGAGTCTGCCCGCCGCTGCAAAGCGTCTGACGGCTTCGAAGTAGGCGTCTTCCTTATAGTTGGGGAGACCACCCGAACCGAACGTCTCTAAAATGAGCCCGTCGCACCTGTCTTCGAGGTAGGAAAAAATGGCGGGATCGAGCCCGGGCGTCATTTTGAGCACGAAGATGCGCTCGTTGAGCGCGTGCAGGAAGACGGGCATGCCGCGCGGCTTTTCTCCGCGCAGGTAATAGAAGGGCTCCCCGTCTCGCATGACGGCGACGGAAGGGAAATCGACGCTCGTAAAGGCATTGTAGCTGCGCGTCCTCGTCTTTCTCGCGCGGGTGCCCAGGATGACGTTGCCGTCGAAGACGATGCGGACGCCGTACGCCCCGTCGTCCGCGCAGAAGCGGAAGGCGTCGACAAGATTGCGGCGGGCGTCGGTATCGCGAAGATATGCGGACTTCTGCGAGCCCGTCAGAACAACGGGCTTTCTGCTCCCTTCGATGAGGTAGGAGAGCGCCGCCGCGGTGTACGCCATCGTATCGGTGCCGTGTGTGACGACGAACCCGTCGAAGGCGCGGTAGTTTTCTTCGACGATCGCGGCGATCTTCAGCCAGTGCGGGAAGTAGACGTCCGTACTGTCGAGATTGAAGGGCTGCACCGTCTCGACGGAGCAAAATTCTGCGATCTCGGGCACGCACTCCAACAGCTCTTCCGAAGTGAGCGCGGGCGCGAGCCCGCTGCCCGTGGGTTTGGAGGCGATGGTGCCGCCCGTGGCGATCATGAGGATCTTCTTTTTGGATCTGGAAAACAGCATATTTAATCAGCGGAGCCTGGTCTTCAAACGCTCCAACACCTCTTTGGGATAGCCGAGATCGGTAAGGTACCCCTCTGCGCCGAGGGGAGAAACGCGCACTTTGCCCTGCGCCCCCGCAAGTTCCAAAAGCGCAGAGGCGAGCAATTTGAGCGTCCCCTCTTCGCCGCACAGAAGCGCGCCTTCGCGAAGAGCGGCAAGGCGGGCGAAGAGTTCGAACGTCTCCTCCCGTTCAAAAAAGTCCTCCCCGCCCGAGACGGGGACGAGGGCGTACCCTGCGGGCACGGAGGCGGGCGGCTCACCGAAGAGGCAGGCAAAGACGTGAAAGCGGGTGAACCGCTTCTGATCGTAGCGCACGCCGCCGAGCTCAAAGCAAGTCCTGCCCTCCCACAAAAAGGAACGGGCGCCCAAAGGCGCGGCAACGTCTTTCAAAAGCGCCATATCGTAGGGCGCATCCCCTTCTTCTGCGAAAAGGACGCGCTCCACGCGGGCGCACTGCAACCGATCGTGCGAGCCGACGGGCGCGAGCACCCGCTCCCCTGCCTTTGTTTCGAAGGCGCAGCGGTACCAATAGACGCGGTCCCGGATGTTTTCATCCTCCGTGAAGCGGAGGGCGGCAAACCTCACCATTCGTTGGGGAAGGGCGGACGTTCTTCCATCCACCAATCTTCGTAAAAATGAACGTAAGCCGAGCAGTTTTCGCTCACGTCATCGGAGAGAGGGAGCGCGCTCTGCGCCCAAAAGGCGGTGACGAACGCTTCGCACTTCTCTGTAGAAATGTCCTTCAGGAAGGCGGCGCCCAGCTCTAAAATGTCTGCGGGGCGATGAGGGCAAGCGCGCACGGTGTCTTCGAGACGGCGGTTGCAGGGAAAGAGCACGCGGTTTTCGAGGAGGATGAGGCGGTAGACGGAGTAGACGATCTCCTGAGCGAGATGGGCGCGCATGTAGGCGTTGTCTTCCTTGACGCAGGCGAGGAAATAGCCGCGGTTGAGCTGCAAATTGCTGTTAAAGCAGCGCACTTTGGCGGCGACTTCCCCTTCGGGATAGGCGGAGATGCGTTCGATAATGCCCGGAATGCCCTCGTCCTTCGTGTAGACGGTGACGGCGCCCAGGTAGGCGTTGCGGGTGGGTTCGCTCGTGCGCTCCGCCGCAAGTTCCAGCACTTTTTTGCTCTTGAACTTGACGTCGAAATAGCCGCCCTCATAGGTGCAGTGCCCCGTGACGACTTCGGCAAGGCGGTTTTCCCTCTTACGCGTTTCGTATTCTTCCTCCGTGACGACGATGACGGCGTCGATGTCGGAATCGGGCCGCGCGTTGCCGTGCACGATGGAGCCGTCCAGGATGACGGCGATGACGCCCTCCCCGTCCTTATAGTAGGAAACGAGGTTTCTGATGCTCTCTTCGTGGTGTTTTAACATGATGACTCCGTTGCGGTCTTTCCCGCGAGCGCCTCTTTTTCCCGATGCGAAAGCCGCTTCAGGTGCCATTCGCGGCTTTTTGCGGCGTGCTCGCTGTCAAACTCCTCGAAGTAGACGAGGGTGACGGGAAGGCGGCTCTTCGTGTACTTTGCGCCCTTCCCCGCATTGTGGACGGCGACGCGGCGCGTAAGGTCGGTGGTATAGCCCGCGTAATAGCTCCCGTCCGCACAGAGAAGGAGATAGGCAAAGAAGCGGTCTGGCATATTCTTTACGCGTCCTGAGAAGGCTTCTCCCAAGGGGCGGGCGGCAGCCGGTCGCCCGCTTCTTTTTCTTCGCGCTTCTTCTGCCTGCCGTATTCGACGCGGCAGACGACGACGGAAGCGATGAGGAAGCCGAGGATGAAGCCCGCCGCCGCGACGACGGCAAGGCTGATGCCGCCCGAAATGACGGCGCGGTAGGTCGCAAAATGGACGGTCGCTTCCCGCTCGTAGAGGGCGACGGTGACGCTCTTCAAGTTCTCCGCCGCCGTCTGCATGGAAGCATACATCTTCTGCACCTTGCCTTCGAAGGCGGTGATGTCGGTCTCGTTGAGGGCGCTCATCTCGTTCTTGATCTGCACGTTGCGCACGACGAGCTCGGCGATCATCTGCGCGACGGAGCCGTCTGCCGAAATGCCCGTGCCGCTGCCTTCGGGAAGGGAATCGAGCGTTTCGCGGAGCGCCGCGATCTTCTCTTCGTTGAGCTTGTATTCGCGTTCGAGCTCTTCGAGGCGCACGTCCATCTCCTCGAGGGAGACGTACCCGCACGATTCGAGCTCTTCGCGCAGGGA
>ERZ506621.81-NODE-81-length-16833-cov-4.10353_pt1 | contig 16833 bp, 18 predicted proteins | sample MGYA00512402_ERZ506621 | MGnify/ENA metagenome assembly ERZ506621 | reverse complement strand
AATAGGCGCGGTATTTTTTCGCCGTCTCCGCCTGTTTTTCGAGGGGGCGGAGCTGCTTTTCCGCCTCGTCCATGCGCTGGACGAAGACAGTGAGGTTGTCCTTCGCGCTCTCGAGCTTTCGCTCGATCTCCCCCTTCTGCGCCTTGAACTTCATGACGCCCGTCGCCTCTTCGAAGATGGCGCGGCGGTCTTCGGGCTTGGCGTTCATGATCTGTTCGACCTTGCCCTGCCCGATGATGGAATAGCCCTCCTTGCCGATGCCGACGCCGTGCAGCAGGGCGACGATGTCTTTGAGGCGGCAGGGCTGCTTGTTGAGGAGGTATTCGCTCTCGCCCGAGCGGTACAGCCGTCTCGTCATGGCGACTTCCTCGTAGTCGATATCGAACATCCTCGAAGCGTTGTTGAAGACGAGCGTCACTTCGCAGTAGGAAAGGGCGCGGCGGGATTCGGTGCCGTTGAAGATGACGTCCTGCATGGAGGAGCCGCGCAGCGACTTTGCCGACTGCTCGCCGAGCACCCAGCGGACGGCGTCTGCGACGTTGCTCTTGCCGCAGCCGTTCGGGCCGACGATGCAGGTGACGCCGTCGTCGAATTTGATGGAGGTCTTGTCGGCAAACGACTTGAACCCCACGAGCTGTATTTCCTTAAAATTCAATGCTGTCCCTCGCAGTGAGAATTTGATAGAGTTTTTGGGCGGCGGCGGTCTCGGCCGATTTCTTGCTCTCGCCGAAGCCTTCGGCGCTTTCGCCGAGCGCCGTGACGGTGCTCTGATAGCCCTCTCCCCGCTCCCTCGTCAGATAGACGGGCGTCCTCTTTTCACGCTCCTGCACATATTCCTGCAGGAGCGTCTTATAGTTCCCCGTCGGGCAGACCATGAGATAGCGCTTTAAGAAGGGGCGGACGCCCTCCATGCCGCCGTCGAGGTAGATGCCCCCGATGACCGCTTCGAAGAGGTTGGAGCGCGTCTTGCCGCCGAGGTTCTTCTCCCCGCCCGAATGGCGCAAAAAGCGCATGAGCCCCGCCCTGTCGCACGCCGCCTCCAGAGCGGACTGTGAGACGAGCTGCTGCCGCCGTTCGGTGAGCACCCCTTCGCGGTTTTCGTCGGAACGGAAGAGCTCTTCGGTGACGGCAAGCTCCAAAACGGCGTCGCCCAGAAATTCCAGCCGCTCGTTGTCCTTCCCGCCGAAGACGTTGGAATAGGAGCGGTGCGTGAAGCACGCCTTCAGAAGCTCAAGGTTACGGAAGGGATAGCCGATCGCTTCCTGAGCTGCTTCGAGCTCGCCCGCGCTCAGATCTTCGCCGTTACGCATCCTGTTTTTCGAGCGCACCCGAGGTGAGCATCTCCTCGATGGTCTCGACGAGGCGGTTGTTGTAGGCGTCGAGCGCCTGGATGACGGAGGGGCAGATCGCATTTGCCTTGGAGGAGCCGTGCGATTTGACGACCACCTTTTTAAGCCCCAGAAAGACGGAGCCGCCGAGCTTGGCGTAATCGAGCATATCCGCAAGCCCCTTGATCTGCTTCCTCGCGCAGAGGTATGCGAGCTTGGAGGCAAGATTTTTCTTGAACTCGCGCTTCAAGATGGCGGAGACCGTCTTGCCGCAGCCTTCCACCGACTTTAAGGCGATGTTGCCCGAGAAGCCGTCCGCAACGGCGACGTCCACATCGCCGAACATGATGTCGCGCCCTTCGATGTTGCCCGCGAACTCGATGTTGGGGTTGGCCTTCAGGAGCTGATGCGCTTCCTGATGCAGGGGGTCGCCCTTGTGCTCTTCGGTGCCGTTGGTGAGCAAGCCCACGCGGGGATGCTCCATATGGAAGGCAGCCTTGCCGTAGGCAGACGCCATGATGGCGAACTGTTCGAGGTACTGCGGCTTGCACTCGGCATTGGCGCCGCAGTCGCAAAGGAGCGTCCGCGAGCCGCGCACGTTGGGGATGCCCGGGCAGAGCGCGGGGCGCAAGACCCCCTTGATGCGCCCGATGAGCATGATGCCGCCCGTGAGCACGGCGCCCGTCGAACCCGCCGAGACGAACGCCGCCGCCTCGGGGTCCTCCTTTAAGATGTTCATGCCGACGACGAGCGAAGAGTCGCGCTTAGAACGGATGGCGTGCGTGGGCACGTCGTCGTTGGTGATCTCCTCGGTGCAGTGCCTGATTTCCACGCGCGCACTGTCGTGCGGGGTCTTTGCAAGTTCGGCGCGGATGCGCGCCTCGTCCCCCGTGAAGAGGACGGAAAAATTTTCCCGTTCCCGAAGCGCTAAAAGCGCGCCCTTTACGATCTCTTCGGGGGCGTTGTCTCCGCCCATCGCGTCTACGACGATCTTTACCATATCCTTCTCCTTTTCCCTCGCCAAAGCGGCGAAAGTCATACAAAATGATTATACCATTTATTTTGGAAAAAGACAAACAAAACGCGCCGCTTGTGTGGAGTCGGCGCGCTTTTTCGCGTTGAGAAGATATTTTTGGGGAAGAACCGCGGGGCGGCGGGCGGTTTTACTGCCGCTCCACCCAGACGGAACAGTCGAGATCGCCGAGTTCGAGCGCCTTCGCTTTGAGGGCGGAAGCGATCTCCTTGTCCTTTGCCTTGCAGTCGAAGGGGACGGCTGCCTCGAAGACGAGCGTCTTCTTCGCGCCGCGCACAAGGCGGAAATCGTGCAGGTCGAGCCCTTCGAAGAGCCCCTGCGTTTTGCCGCGCACCTCGGCTTCGAGCCGCTGCGCCTCCTCGTCGTTGAGGTCGACGGGGTCGAGATGGCTGGTAAGATCGATGCCGAGCTCTTCGCGCACCTTCCGTTCGAGGCGGTCGAGCGCCTCATGGGAGAGCATCGCGGGCTCGCTCGCGTCGCGTTCGACGTGGGCGGTCGCAAAGAGGTGCTCGGGCCCGTAGCTGAAGAGGCGCACGTCGTGCACGCCGAGGACCCCCTCGCCCTTTAAGATGCAGGCGCGGAGCGCGTCGAGCTGTTCCCCTTCGGGCGCCTGCCCCAGGAGTTTGGAGCCCGCCTCGCGCAGCACGCCGACGCCCTGCCACAGGATGAAGAGGGCGACGAAGATGCCCGCCCAGCCGTCCGCCGAGGGGACGTTCGCATACATCGAGACGAGAGTACCGATAATGGCGGCGAGCGTTGCAAGGCAGTCGCAGGCGCTGTCCTTCGCAGCACCGAGGAGCGGGTCGGAACCGCCCATCGAGCGGGACATGAAGCGGTAGAAGAAGAACATGCCCCCCTTGACAAGGACGGACACGCCGAGGACGGCAAAGACGAGGGGCTCTGCCGAGGTGAGGCTGCCCTCCGCGACGCACGCGACAGATTCGCGCAGCAGCCCGACGGCGAGCGCCAAAATGATGCAGCCGATGATCATGGATGCGACGTACTCCGCCCGCTGATGGCCGAAGGGGTGCTCCTTGTCGGCGGGCTTTGCCGCGATGCGGAAGGAGACGAGGGATACCGCGCTGCTGCCGCAGTCGCTTAAATTGTTGATGCCGTCCGCGAGCACGGAGACGAGCCCGAACAAAAGCCCCGCGGCGATCTTCGCGCCCGCAAGGAGCAGGTTGAGCCCCATGCCGACGACGCTTACAAGCGTTCCCCGTTTTGCCCTTGCGGCACTCTTTTCATGTTGTTCCATGCCCTATATTATAACACGGAGAAAGCGTTCTGTCACGCGGGGACAAGGAAAAATCGCGCTTCCCCGTATAATTTGGGCGGCGGCGGGCAATCATCCTTTGGCGGCGGACCAAGAGCCAAGCGCGCTACATACAATGATAGCAAGAAGTCCGACGCAAAAGAGGGACGCCATGATGAACGTAAAACGCGGTGAACTTTACTATGCCGATCTTTCGCCCGTGGTGGGCAGCGAACAGGGGGGCGTGCGGCCCGTGCTCGTCGTGCAGAACGACACGGGCAACCGCTACTCCCCCACCGTCATCGCCGCCGCCGTCACGAGCCGCATCCACAAGGCGCGGCTGCCGACGCACATCGAGCTCCCCCACGCCTTCGGGCTTCAGAAGGACTCCGTCATCCTGCTCGAACAGATCCGCACCATCGACAAGAAGCGGCTGATGTCGCGCATCGGCGAGCTGCCGCCCGCCACCATGTCGCGCGTCGACAACGCCATCCTCATCAGCCTCGGATTCGAGCCGCGCTCGGTGCGCCCGTGATCGGGGAACGCCGAGGAAATACGCCGCCGCGACGAATGTGCCGAAGAACCCGCCGCCGCGCTTGACTTATCCCGCGAAAGCGCGTACAATAGCGGCTATGGAAGTTGTTCTGGCGAAAGAGGAAGACTTGGAACGCCTGGAAGCGCTGTATGCACAGGCGCGGGCGTTCATGCGGGAGCACGGCAACGGCGGGCAGTGGGGCGGACAGTACCCTCCCAGCGCCCTCCTATTGGAAGATATCGAAAAGGCGCGGATGCATCTTATCAAGGACGGAGACGAGCTTTTGGGCGCCTTCGTCTTTTTCGTGGGCGAAGAGCCCTCCTACCGCGCCATCGACGGCACATGGCTGACGGACAGTGCGCAGTACGGCGTCATCCACCGCGTGGCTTCCGCGGGGAAGGGCGGCTTTATGCGGCGCGTCGTCGAATTCTGCACGGCGCGCGCGGACGATCTTCGCATCGACACCCACCGCGACAACGCACCCATGCGCGGGGCGCTCGAAAAACTTGGCTTTGTGCCGTGCGGCACAGTCACCGTCGACGACGGCACGGAACGGATCGCATACGAAAAAAGTTCACGCATTTCTTTTGCTCCGCAAAACAAATGCCGTGAGGAACGAACGGATGACATCTAAATTGCGCTATCGCCCACGCGCTTACATGTCATTTTAAGAACAGTAAGCCTCAAGCATGAGACAAATTGTGTCCCGCAGCGGAGGGGAACCCTCCTCGCGGAAGCAATTTTAGAAGCAGGCGCCTGCTCGCGGAAGATATTTTTCGTTCACGAATTTCTTTCGCTTCGCAAAACAAATGATGTGAGGAATCCCCCTTGACAAATTAGCATAATTGTGCTAAAATACAAATCGACAGGAGGTGACCCATGAAACAGACGCACCGGATGATACGGCCGGTATCCGACCTCAGAAACAATTTTGCCGATATTTCGCGCACCGTGCACGAGACGCAGCAGCCCGTGTTCCTGACCAAGAACGGCTTCGGGGATATGGTCGTTCTGAGCATGGAATGTTATGACGAGCTGCGGCTCGACAGCGAGATCTACTTAAAGCTTGCCGAGACGGAACGCAGCGAGAGCGAACAAAAGCGCTATACGCTTTCCGAAGCGAGAGAAAAACTCGGGGAGATGCTCCGTGGATAATTACCGCGTCGAGCTGTTACAGTCTGCCCTAAACGACATTGCAGAGGCAGTACGCTACATAACGGATGAACTTCTGAACCCGCAGGCGGCACAGCTGCTTGCAGAGCGTCTTTTCGGCGAGGCGGAAAAGCTGGGCGAATTCCCTTACGCTCACCCCGTTTATCTGCCCGTCAAACCGTTGAAATACGAATACCGCAAGGTACCCATCGAAAATTATCTGCTCTTTTACCGCGTGGACGAGCGCGCAAAACTCGCCACGGTGGCGCGGGTCGTCTATGCGAAACGCAACATGACGCGGCAGTTCAAAAAGGAAGAGATCAAATAAAAAACCGCGCCGCGGGGCTGCCATCCGGCAGCCCCGCGGCGCTTCTTATCATGTTTTACAAATTTTTGCCGCTCAGCCGCGGTCCTTCATGGGGACGTATTCGCGGCGGGGCGCGACGGACTTGTAGGCGGGGCGGATGATCTTGCCCGCGCTCACGAGCTCTTCCATGCGGTGGGCGCTCCAGCCCGCGACGCGCGCGATCGCGAAGATGGGCGTGAAGAGTTCGGTCGGGATGCCCAGCATGCGGTAGGCAAAGCCGCTGTAAAAGTCGACGTTCGCCGAAACGCCCTTGTAGATCTTGCGGCGCTTCGCGATGATCTCGGGCGCGAGCTCTTCGACCTTCGCATAGAGGGCGTACTCCTTTTCGAGCCCCTTCTCACGGGCGAGCTGTTCGACCGAGCCCTTGAAGATGCGGGCGCGCGGGTCGGAGATGCTGTACACGGCGTGGCCCATGCCGTAGATGAGCCCCGCGCCGTCGAACGCCTTGCCTTCCAGAAGGTCCTCAAGGTACTGCGCGATCGCCTTGTCGCTCGAGGTATCGATGTGCTTCTTCATGTCGTCGAACATCTGGTCGACGCGGATGTTGGCGCCGCCGTGGCGGGGGCCCTTGAGCGAGGCGAGCGCCGCCGCCATCGCGGAATAGGTGTCTGTACCCGAAGACGTGACGACGTGCATCGTGAAGGACGAGTTGTTGCCGCCGCCGTGCTCGGCGTGGAGGATGAGCGCCATATCGAGGACCTTCGCTTCGAGGCGGGAAAAGTTCGTATCCTGCCGCAGCATGTGCAGGATGTTTTCCGCCGTCGAGTAGTCGGCGCGCGGGCGGTGGATGACGAGGGAATCGTCGTTGTTGTAGAAGCTGGACGCCGCATAGCTATACACCGAGAAGATGGGGAATTCGGCGAGAAGCTGCAAACACTGCCGCATGACGTTGGGAAGCGACGTGTCGTTGGGCGCGGGGTCGTACGGGAAGAGGGACAAAACGCAGCGCATGAGGGTGTTCATCATGTCCTCGGAGGGCGTCTTCATGATGACGTCGCGCACGAAGTTCTTGGGGAGCGTATGGAATTCGGCGAGAAGGTCGCAGAAGTCGTTGAATTCCTGCTCGGTGGGAAGTTCGCCCATGATGAGAAGATACGCCGCCTCTTCGAAGCCGAAGCGCCCCTCGCGGAAGGAGCCGCGCACAAGGTCCTTCACGTTGTAGCCGCGGTAGAAGAGCTCGCCGTCCGCAGGCACCGTGACGCCGTCCACTTCCTTCGTCGCGTTGACTTCGGAAATTTCCGTAAGGCCTGCCAAAACGCCCTTGCCGTTGAGATCGCGAAGGCCCTTTTTGACGTCGTACTTCGTGTAGAGGGCGGGGTCGATGCGGCTGGAGGTGGCGCACTTTTCAGAAAGTTCTTCCACTTCTCTTTGGATGTATTCCGCGTTCAAAGCCATAGTTTGCCTCCTTTTTTTGCGCACGCCGATGCAAAATGCCCGCCGCCGCAAGGGGTATTTTGACCCATCATAACACATTTTTTAGAGGGTTGTCAACCCCTGAACGGGAAAGTTGTGTGAAAATTGCACCCAATTGCAGCGCGGAAAGAGAAAAGCAGCGCCGCCGCGGCAGAGCCGCGGCGGCGCGCATAGCGGATGGGATGATCGGTTTTAAACGGCTTCCGAAAGGACGGATAGAAGGTCGATCCCCCGCGAGAGGCGCAGGATGAGAAGGTCTGTGCCGTACAGGACGCAGCCGAGGAGGAACCCCGCCGCAAGGATGACGGCGACCATGATGATATCCCACTTCTTCAGGCGGAAGGAGCGGCGGTAGATGAAGTAGAGCACAAAGATAACTGCCGCAGCGATGACAGTATAATACAAAAGATCGATGCGCCAGCCTCCGCCCACGCCGAACCCGACGACGAGCACCGCATAGACCGCGATCGCATAGACGGGGATGATGACCTTATAGCCCCACCACGAGGAGGAGACCTGCGCGGCGTTTTCCGACTTGTCCCGATCGGCAAGCAGGAAGAGCGAAAGATATGCCGCCGCCGACTCCGCAAGCCCGAAAAAAAGCGCAAACAAGAATGCGAACTGCACGGGATATTCGTAGCTCACGAGAGAATTCCCGATCCGGATCAGTTCTTCCAGCCGCCCTTCCATGATCCATTCGTGCATGAGCTTCGTGACCGTGGAGACGGGGCTGTAGGTGAAGAGCAGCATGCCGAGCGCATCCCCTATGAGATGTTCCCCGCCGACGGAAAATTCGTAGCTCTGGACCGCCATGGAAACGCAGAAATTCACGAGAGGCAGCGCGCACGCCCATGCGGCGATAAAGACAATGCCGTCCGCCACGGTGTTGCCGCGCGTGAAGAGGAAGGCGTTGACCCCGAAGAGGCCCGCGCCCAGAAGGAGCAGAAGCCCGTATGCGGGAAGATAATAGAAGTAATGCAGCTCGGAGCCGCGGAGAGCGATCGCCGCCGCCGACAGCCAATAGGCGAGCGTAAAGGGCACGAGGGTGAGGACGAGCCCGCCCGCCGTGCGCACAAAGGCGAGCTGCTTCCTCGTGATGGGCAGCGAATACCAAAGATCGACGCTGCGCTGCTTCATGCGGTAGGAAAATTGCAGCACGGGGGTCACCGTGCAGAGGATGCAGAGGATGACTGCACTGCATTCGATGCTGCTGTTTTCAATGCGCTTGCCTGTTTCTGAGATATAATTCGACGACATGGCAACGCCGACGGCGATGACGACGGCGATGGCGGTGAACACGACGAGGGGCAGAAGATTGCGTTTGAGTTCGTGCAAAAGCGGCTTTTTCATGACAGATACCCCCTGCTCCTGACTTCGCAGAGGAAGAGCTCCTCAAAGTCGACTTTGATCTCTTCCACAAAGATGGGCGAAAGCGCCTTAAGCGCCGAGACGATCTCTTCGCGCTCGCCGCGGACGACGAAGCGCACCACGCGCCCCTCGCTCTCGAAGGAGAGGCACTCGAAGGGGAAGCGTTCGCGCGGGACGGGCTCTTCGAACGCCGCCTGGAACTTATGCACCTGAGCGAGCGTTTCCGAAAGGTCGCCCGCGTCGGCAACGGCGCCGCCGTCGAGGAGCGCGAAGCCCGAGCAGATATCTTCGAGCTCGCGCAGAGAATGGCTGGAGATGACGGCGGTCGTCCCCTCGAGCGAGATGATGCCGCGCTTGAGTTCGAGGCGCGCCAAGGGGTCGAGACCGTCAAAGGCCTCGTCCAGGAGAAGATACTTCGGCCGGCATGCGAGCGCGAGCGCCGCGAATGCCTGCCGCTTCATGCCCTTGGAGAAATTGCGGATGGGCGTGCGGCGTTCGAGCGAAAAGAGTTTTTCGTAACGGGCAAAGAGCTCGTCGTCGAAAGCATAATAGCTCTTGTAGAGCGCGACGAGCTTTTCCACCGTCGTCCCCGCCGTGTAGTAGGGCTCGTCGGGCAGAAAGAAGAGCTCTTTGCGCTTTTTCGCGTTGCCCGCGATGTTTTCCCCGTCATATTCGACAGTGCCTTCGTCGGGGCGCAAGACGTCTGCCATCATGCGAAGGAGCGTCGTCTTGCCCGCGCCGTTGATGCCGACGAGCCCGAACACCGAAGCATCGGGCACCGTCAGGGAGACGCCGCTCAAGACCTCCTTCGTCCCATAACTTTTCCTTAATCCCTTGATCGTTATCATAACTTACTCCGAATGCGAACTAATCGCGATAAACTTCCTCGATGAGAGAGAGCGCGTCCTCTTTGGAGAGCCCCGCCTCGCGGAATACGATGAGACGGGAGCGCGCTTCTTCTTTGACGGGAGAACGCTTTTCCGCCGCGCAGGCGAACACCCCCTTCTTGGGGATGGAACGGATGACGCCCTCGTCTTCGAGCTCGTAATACGCCCGCGCGACGGTGTTGGGGTTGACCCCCAGCTTGAGCGCCAGATTGCGGACGCTGGGCAGCCGTTCGCCGTCCTTTAAGACGCCGAGCGAGATGTACCGCTCGACCGTCTCTTTGATCTCCTCGTAAATACTCTTTTTTCCGGTCAGATGAATTTCCATGTGCGCACCATATGAGCTGTTTTATCTGTGACCTCTGTCATAATTGTACAACAGGGCCGCCGTTTTGTCAAGGGGTTGGGGAAAAGTTTTATAAAGTTTCGGCACCGCAAGAAACGCGCGGTGCCGCATTTGCAGCCTGAAAATTTCTCAGCCGCGGCTTGAAAAGTAGTTGTTGAGCGCCGAGACGAGCGCATACACCGACGAGCGGATGATATCGCTGTTCTCGCCCGCGCCCCAGAAGAGCTTTCCGTCCTTTTCGACGGCGACGTAGGAAAGCGCCTGCGCGAAGGAGCCCGAAGCGAGGGCGTGCTGTTCGTAGCCCGTCAAAACATAGTCGATGCCGAAGTACTGCTTGAGGGCGTTACTGACAGCGTCGAGGCGGCCGTTGCCCGTCGCGGTGACGGTGACAACGTCTTTGCCGTCCTTCACTTCCACGATGGCGGTGATGCCGTTCTCCTGCTTGTAGTGCACCTCGCCGACGTCGAAGCGGCCGCGGGCGCTCAGGAACCGATCGCAGAAGAGCTTGAAGAGCTCCTGCGGTTTGAGTTCCTTGTGCTGCTCGTCCGAGACGTGCTTGGCAAGGGCGCTCATCGCCTCGCGCATTTTGGAGGGGAGCTTGATGTCGTAGCACTGTTCGAGGACGTACCCCACGCCGCCCTTGCCCGACTGCGAGTTGATGCGGATGACGTCCGAATCGTAGATGCGGCCGACGTCGCGCGGGTCGATGGGAAGATAGGGAACATCCCACACGCCGCCGTGCTCGGCGCGCCAGTGCATGCCCTTGGCGATGGCGTCCTGATGGGAGCCCGAGAACGCCGCGAAGACGAGCTCGCCCGCATAGGGCTGACGGGGAGAAATTCTGAGCGTGGTGAATTGTTCGTAGGCGTCCGCGACGGAGGGCATATCGGAAAAATCCAGCCCGGGATCGACGCCCTGCGAATACATATTCATGGCGAGGGTGACGATATCGCAGTTGCCCGTGCGCTCGCCGTTGCCGAAGAGGGTGCCTTCGACGCGGTCGGCGCCCGCAAGGAGGCCGAACTCCGCCGTTGCGACGCCCGTGCCGCGGTCGTTGTGGGGATGAAGGGACAAAACGACGTTCTCGCGGTACTTCATGTGCTTGTGCATGTACTCGATCTGCTGCGCGTAGACGTGCGGCATGGCGTTTTCCACCGTGGAGGGAAGGTTGATGACCGCCTTCCTGTCTGCCGTGGGCTGCCAGATATCGAGGACGGCGTTGACGACTTCGAGCGCGTACTCGGGCTCGGTGCCCGTGAAGCTCTCGGGCGAATATTCGAAGCGGTACTTCTCGCCCGCCTCTTCGGTGAGCTGCTTCAGAAGCTTCGCGCCGTCGACGGCGATCTGCTTTATTTCCTCTTTGGACTTTTTGAAGACCTGCTCGCGCTGGGCGACGGAGGTCGAATTATAGACGTGGACGATGACGTTCTTGGCGCCCTTGACCGCCTCGAAGGTGCGGCGGATGATGTGCTCGCGCGCCTGCGTGAGCACCTGGATGGTGACGTCGTCGGGGATGAGATCCTGTTCGATGAGGGCGCGAAGGAAGGCGTACTCCGTCTCGCTCGCAGCGGGGAAGCCCACCTCGATCTCCTTGAAGCCGACCCGAAGGAGCAGTTTGAAAAATTCGAGCTTGGTCTCGAGCGACATGGGCTCGATGAGCGCCTGGTTGCCGTCGCGCAAATCAACGCTGCACCAGACGGGCGCTTTTTCCACCATGTCTTTTTCCGCCCAATCCATGCAGCGCTCGGGCGGAAGGATGAATTGTTTGCAGTACTTGTTGTTCTCCATGAGTCCCTCCTCACTTGAAATAAAAAAGCCGCGCCTCCCGAAAAGAGACGCGGAATCGCGCGGTACCACTCTTATTGCGGGCACATGCCCGCCGCTTGACGGATACTTCCATATCCTCTCCCTGTAACGGGGGACGCCGTTCCGCCTTACTTTGGTTCGGGCAGACCGCTCGGCGGTGAGTTCGCCCCTCCCCTCTGCCGCCTCGCACCTTCCGGCGGCTCTCTGAAAGCAGGAAAAAGGGGGTACTGCTCCGCGTCTTCGCGTTATATTTGTTCTATCATATCATGAAGATACGAAAAAAGCAAGCAATTTTCGGGGAATTTTGAAATTTTCTCACCCCTTGGCGGCACAAGCGGCGCACACGCCCGAAACTTCGAGCTCGCTCTCTTCGAAAAGAAAGCCTTCGGGCAGAGCGAGGGGCGCGGGAACGCCTTGAAGATCCCACACCCTGCCGCAGAGGCGGCAGCGCGCGTGCGCATGGGGGGAAGTGTTATGATCGTAGTGCGCCTCGTCGCCGAGGAGACGGAGCTTTTTCACCCTGCCGCTCTCCGAAAAGGCGGAAAGGACGCGGAAGACCGTCCCGCGGCTGACCGCGGGCTCTTTGCCCTGCAAATACGCGTACACTTCCGTCGCCGACGGATGATCGAGCGCACGAAGCGCATCATATACCGCCTGTTTTTGCGCTGTGCGGCGCTGAGACGTCATCTTGCTTCCCTCTTCCCCGCAGAGTTCCCGACCGCCTTAGTTCTCTTCGTCGGGCTCGAGCATCGCCGCTTCGTCGGCGTCCTCAGAGTCTTCGTACTGGTTGCAGAATTCTGCGAACACCTCGTCGAGGAGCGCGTCGTCGTCGATGGTCTCGAGGCGCTCGTCGTCCTCGTCGCCCACCAGGCGGAAGACGGCGACTTCCTCGCCTTCATCCTCGTCCGCTTCCTCCACGCTGAGAACGGGCGTGAAGAAGCAGTACCATTCGCCCTTGTACTCGATGGTGCCGACGTGCTCGTAGCGCAGCGTGTTGCCGTCCTCGTCGATGAGTTCGACGATGTTGTCGCCGTCCTCGTAATCGTTGTTCTCTTCCTTGAAGCTCATTGCTGTTTTCTCCTTTTTGCGTCTTGATAAAAATCCTTCGAGGATGTACGCCGCCGCAAGCGAATCGATGTGCTTGTTCTTCTTGTCCTTCTTGGAGCTCACGCCCGTAAAGACGAGGTCGCGCCGCGCTTCGCGCGTCGTGTAGCGCTCGTCCTCTTCATAGACGGGGATGGAGAGCCGTTCCCGAAGCGCCGAAATAAAGCGCGCCGTCTTGCGCGTCTGCACGCTCTCGGTGCCGTCGGCGTTGAGGGGCAGCCCGCAGACGACGGCAGAAGCGTTCTCCCGCTCCGCAAGCGCCTGCATGGCGGCAACGTCCCGCTCGAAGTCCCCCGTGCGGAAGTAGGTATCCCCCGGCACGGCGTACTCGCCGAACGGGTCGCTGAACGCGACGCCGATGCGCTTATCCCCGATGTCCAATGCGACGATCCTCTCGGTCATGCCTTGATTGTAGCATATTTCCCGCGCAAAGGCAAGCTTTTTTGGAAATAATGAGAAAGCGGCGCCCGCCGCCCCGCCCGAAGGGGCGGGAAGTACGGGAAGCGCCCGCCCGAAGGCGCGGAAGAGGCAAAACCTGCCCGCCGAAGGCGCGGAGGAAAAGCGCAAAAAAAGGCTGCCCGAAGGCAGCCCCCGCTCAGTCGCGGTCTCTCTTTTTTGCCGCGCGCTCCATCGCATCGAGGCGCGCATCCACCGCGTCGTCGAGCTTATCGATGAGCTCTTCCTGGCTCTTTTTGACGAGCGAGCGCATCTTACAGCTGTTGGCGACGGCAAGCGCGCCGCCGAGCGCGCCCAGCGCCAGCCCGAGGCAGAACATTTTTTCCATATCCGCTCCTTTGCGGGCGATATGCCCGCCTTAAATAGCTTGCGGAATGCGCCCCTCGTTATTCGCCGCGCTCGCTGCGTAATTTTTCCAATTCCGAGCGCAGCGCCTCGTTTTCCTGCCGCAGTTCCCCCGCGATGCGGCGGTAGAGGGCGTCGATCTCCTGTTCGAGGCGGCGCTGCAAAAACTCGCTGCCGGCGGGGACGCCCGCCTCTTTCGCCGCTTTTTCCAGCCGTTCGGGCTGCTTCTTTAAGAGATTGCGGTACTTGTTCTGCATCCTGAGCATCTTCTTTTCGTCGCCGCCCGCGGCGTTCATGATGGCGCGGCGCACCGAACAGCCCTTGGCGCGTTCGCGGAAGATAAGGCGCAGCATCTCGTCCGTCTCCTCTTCCGTGAAGGGCTTCACCGCCCCCGCGTGCAGGTCTTTGCCTTCGAGCATGCGCCTGACGCGCTCGTCGTCCTGCTTTTTGAGGAGCGCATAGTAATAGTTGCGCACGCTGCCCTTGGCGCGGCTGTGCGCTCTTCCGTACGTTTCGAAGAGGTACGAGAGCGTCTTGCCCGCGTTCCTGCCCGAATAGATGTACTCGATGAGCCCCGTCGCTTCCTCTTCCGTATAACCGTTGATCTTATTCATCGCTGCCTCCGCACGGGAGATCCCCGTTTTCCCCTCTGTTCTTGACATAATTTTGTGCGTTTATACATCTAATAGCGGTATGCAGGTGTATTTTTTGGCGGAGCGGGAATGCATCCTCTCGCTCGGCGGCATGGCGCTCGGTATCGTGGACGGGTTCGAACGCTCCGTCGAGCTCGACCCCGAAGACGGCGTCCTGTGCACGCTCGCCCCGCTCGGGGGGTATCTCCCCGTGAGCTTTTGCATCGACGAGGACTTTCTGATCGCGCCCCCGCCCGGGATCGCCCTCTATCATAGGAACGGCAAGGAGTGCGCCCTCTATGCGAGCGGGTTCTGCCGCACCGACCAGAGCCTGAACGTGCTCCAAAAGGCGGAAGTAAACGGGGCGCGGCTCACCCTCTTCCGCCAGGGCAAGCTGTTTTTGGAGATCGCGGAAGAGGGCGGGATGCACATTACCGTCCTTCCCGACGAATTGGAGAATTGCTCCTTCTTCGCCCAGGACGACGGGTTCCTCGTTGCGGGCGGAGGCGGTTTTGCCCTCCTCTCGCGGAACGGGGAAATTTTAGTGCAGGCAGAGGGGCGCGTTCTGGAGACGGGCGGCGTTCTCCGCGCCGAAGTGCCCTTCCACGACAGCCGCGGGCACACCGCCCTGTGCGAATGGCAAAAGGGCGAGCTCCTCTCGTGCACGGTGCGGACGGCGCGCGCGCCCACCCCCGCCACCTTCGCGCTCGCCCTCTTCGAGAGCGTGCTCTTAGGCCTCGACGCCTCCCCCTTCCTCTCCCCCGAGCTCGAAGCGGACGCGCTCAGAGAGTATCTGGGAGAATTCCGCTCCGTCGTGATGACGGAAGAGGAGGACCGCGTGGGGCTCGTCTATGCGCGCCGCGAGCGCGTCTTCGACGTGAGGTATTTCACCGTCGAAACGGACGGCGGGCGGGTGTGCAACATCGTGCCCGTGCCGTAAAACAAAAACCCCGCGGCGGTGCCGCGGGGCGCTGTTGTATTTTAGTACTTGGTGACTTCCACCGACTTGACGATGATGGGCTCGACGGGAACATCGTAGGTCGAGGAGATGTTCTCGCCCGAGAAGGTCGTGGAACCCGTCACGGCGTCGTAAGGGTCGTGCTCGTTGATGTAGTAACGGCCGCTGTCGACAAAGGCATCGGCGCTCCCGAGCGTATCGATGTAGTCCCGGATGGCGTCGAGCAGATCCTGCATCTTGCTGAAATCGGTCGTTCTGCCGAAGACGGTGTAATACTTGTCGAGTTCGGTACGCGTGCCTGCGCCCGTGAAGGTATAGAACATGGACGTCGCGCAGTTGTACTTGTAGTAGTCGCCTTCCTGATAGTCGCCGCCGTCCGAACGGATGGAGCCGACGCGCACCGAGCTGTTGCCCTTGCCGGTGTAGAACATGGCGAGCGCGCCCTGCGTGTGCGAGAGCGTCTTCGTGTTGCCCTCGACGCCGTTGGCTTCAAATTCGCCGCGCACCGTGTAGAGCGGATCGCCGCGCTTGCCGTTCTCGCCCAGCGTGTAGACGGTCTGCGTGAGGTTGAGGTTCTTGACCTCGCTGTAATAGTCCTTTTCGACGATGGACTCCGTCTCCTCGTCCCAGACATACGCGCCGCCGTAGAGGAAGGCGTCGTCGACATAGTGATGGATGCAGGTGCCGTCGTAGTAGCCTGCGTCCGCAAGCTCGATGAAGTGCTGCACCGTCTGAGGCGCTCCCTTGCGCGAAAGGGTGTATTCGACCTCGTAATCTTCGCCGAGGAAGTTATAAGTGATGACGATCTCGGGCTCTGCGCTGTCGCAGGCGGTAAACATGGCGACCGCGGCCGCGGAAAGCACTGCGGCGGAAGCGATCGAAAGGATGCGGTGAAGTTTTTTCACGAAAATGACCTCCGGTACACGGCGCAAGACGCCCCGTGCGGTAATTACCAATATTTTACCCGTATTTGGCGCGTTCGTCAAGTGCTTTTGCGAAGGAAAGCGTGAAAATTGCGTGTGCGCCGCCGTTAGGGGCTCTGCGGGGAGAAGGGCTCCCGCAGGGAAACGCATTGCAGACGGCCGCGAAAGCGCGCGGACCTTTCAACTTTTTTTCAGAAAGGTCTTGACAAATGCGAAATTAGTGGTACAATGAGTATAAGAAAAAAAACATATGGAGGGAAATTATGAACAAAACTTTAAGCTTTAACAAGAAATCACGCATCTCTGCACTATTGATCGCTCTGCTATCGCTGTTCTCCATACCCCTCACAGCAACGTCGCTTCGAGCCTTTGCAGAAAATCAATCTATCGATTTTATTGATGACCAAGATGGATATTATGTATCCAGCTCAGAACAACTATCCGATTTCTCAGGAAATCAATTTACTTTGTATAACCTATATCCACAGGGCTATGCGATTTACGACAATGATCAGCGGTTTATCGAAGGCTCATATCGTTCCTACTCACCCTATATCGGTTTTTCGGAAGATAAATATTATCTTGGACCTTCGAATTACTATGTAGCATTAAGCAATGGGCTTTGGAATATAGCCGAAGACCGCTTTATGGAAGAAGATGAAGTAACTGGAACATCATATCTCCTTCCCAGTGTTACAGATGAAGAAAGTCATGCCGTCTTAACAACGGCTACAACACGCAGTTCCGCTTCGATCACAGTAGGAACCCATCAAGACGAATATGGATTCACATGCTTAGATACGGACTACTTCTTTCGAAACATGATCAGCGTTCCTTACAATACTCATGGCGGAACCTGTGCTTTAGTTTCCATCTCTATTCTCTTGACTTATTTCGACACGTTTTATCATAAAAGTTTTGTCTCTGACGA
>ERZ506621.76-NODE-76-length-17220-cov-3.96499_pt1 | contig 17220 bp, 8 predicted proteins | sample MGYA00512402_ERZ506621 | MGnify/ENA metagenome assembly ERZ506621 | reverse complement strand
CAATCAGGTCATATTGTTCTATTAAACGATATTGACGATCATATTGCTACAATTACAGATCCATACAATGAAATACAAAAATGCCAACTCACTATTGAAAAATTTTTCGCGAGGTGCAATTTCTTTATTTTAATAGATAATATCAAGGAGTGCAAAGATAATTTTAATTATGCTGATTTGGAGTTTAGTCAAGAAGGGATTAAAAATGTTGTAAATAATCTTAGCTTGTTTTTTGAAAAGTGTAAATCAAATCCAAATTTAATTCATATAGAGGAATTTAACGATTTTATTGATGTTCCGCTGTATGATAAGCTTATGCAAGGAATGGTTTTGCATATTCAATACATACAATTTCTTTCTAATTTGATTAAATATAATAAAGATCGAAGGTGGGAAATATTACGTTACAAATTAAATAATTTACAAGCAATTTGGGTATCTTTGTTGATGCTAATTGTTAAGGGAACCTTAAAAAAAGGGCACTCCTATACAAAAGAGAAGTTTATATTACGAATAGGAGATTTATATGAGGGATATAAAAAGCTCTTGGTCAATATAGAGGAATATAGAATAGAAAGTAATTCGCGTAAATTATTTGAGGGAAGATTATTGGATGTAAGAAAATATAATAATAACAAGGGATTCTCGGCTACTTGTGTAAATTCTATTGCAGATATAACTTCTGGATGCGATGAATTCATAGTGTTAAAGGACGATGGCAAATATTATATTAATGGTATTTCTTTCAGTATTGACGCGAATGAAAAATATGACAATATTAAGTGTAAAGAACAAATTGTTGATTTAGACGTGTATTGTTCTTCTATTGCGTTTGTTTTTTTAGCAGAATGGGGAAGTTTTCAAGAATGCATTCGGTTTAATTGTTATGAATATACTTATATTGGGGACTTTTTTGTAGAAGATATGGCGAATGCGGATCGCTATAATTCTGCAAATAATTTTGATTTGGGAAAGTCGTATAAATTTGGAAAATGTGAGCGAGACAAAAATTTTGCACGTTATATTCGATTTGATTTTCCAACCGAGGTGAAAATACGGTATATTATTCTTCCAAACTGCGAAAATATACATTTATTGGCGATTAAAATTCTATAATTATATTTAAATATTCTTTTTAGTAAAAAGCACTGCAGTATTTATATTGTTAATTTTTCGCACATTTAGACTTCAATATAGTTACGCTTTAAGGGTGAACAACGGCCACAGTCTCAAACTTAATTTGAGACTGTGGTTCAATCATATAAGGAGAGTTCTTTTTTGGATTTTCGAGTTCAGTACAATCTTAAAATATTATTCAGGCTATTACTTATTAACATCAAGAATTTTGTTGTTGATAAGGACTTTGGGAGGACCAAGATGCAGACATTTTAAGTGTCCCTTGATTAGTATTTTAGATATGAGATTGTTAAATTTCGTACGTTTTCTTTTTTCTGAAATTGATATAAAAATTAAATAAGGTATAGCTATGGAAAAGAGATATGATAATATTTCAAAAATTAGATTGTTAAAGGTATGGGAAATTCTCCGCACAGAAACAGATGAAGATAACCCCATGGGGACACCAATTTTATTGCAAAAATTAGCAAATCAAGGAATAAAGTGTGATCGAAGAACTGTCTATAGGGATATTCAACTCTTAAATGATTTTGGGTATGAGATCCTGCACAACAGGGGAATTAGTAATCAATATTTTGTCGTTGACCGTAGTTTTGGATGTTCCAGAGTTGCGCATTTTGTTGGATGCTGTGCAAGCGGCGTCTTTCATAACTCCGAAAAAGACGGAGGTCTTGGTAGACAAGATTGCAGATCTTGCAGGTAGCCATAGAGCAGAACTCTTAAAGAATAACATAGTGCGTTTCAATATTACAAAGCACACAAATGAAGCAATCTATTATAGTGTTAATGAGATCGAACGCGCTATAATAGAACAGAAGAAGGTATCGTTTTTTTATTTCGATTATAATGCCAATGGAGAGCGCGTTTATCGCAAAGCAAAGAAACGATATATTGTCAATCCTTATGCGACAATCTTTTCAAACGATAATTATTATCTTGTATGTTATAGCGATAAATATAAAAATGTAACTCATTACCGTATTGACCGTATGGAATCTGTTGAGGTTGAGAGTGATAATATTACTCCGACGAGCTGTATCAGTAGTTTTAATATTTCCGAGCACAGAAAACAGGTGTTTGGAATGTTCGTAGGAAAAGAGGAGCGAGTAAGTATAGTAATAGAGAACTCTCTTATCGATGCGGTTATGGACAAATTCGGCGAGGATGTTCAGCTTGAAGATAGAGGGAATGGAACGGCTGTCTTAAATATATCGGTTCAGATTAGCCCTATGTTTATTGCTTGGTGCTGTTCTTTTGGCGATAAACTTAATGTTATTTCTCCGCAAAAAGTTATAACCGAAATTAAAAATTATATTACGCAATTAAAGGACATCTACGGAATCAATTAGGTATCAGTGTAATTTAGAGGATTACATAACAGATTAAAGTATTATCTCGAATAAAGGCACACCTTCATCAATGGTGTGCTTTTCTATATAATTGAAATGTTTACAATTTACTTTTTCCTTAATGAACGATAGAATAGGTTTGGTTTTGAAATAGAGCTAATATGCAAGCAGTTGGAGGATGTCGCTATATGGCGACACCTTAAATTTTAACGGCACGGAACTCTTGACTTAGGGAGTTCTGTATGTTAATATTTATAACGCAACAGGTTGTTGCGCTAAAAGAAAAAGGAGATATGTCAATGCAACTGTATAATGAACAGATATTGAATAGAATGTTAGATTATATTAAACAGTATCAAACGGAAAACGGCAAATCTCCGACATACAGATTGATAGGGAAAAGTGTAGGAATCGAAAATCCGGGTACTGTTGCAAGATATATCAATCAGCTGAAAATCAGAGGTCTTATAGACAAAGATAACGGTGGTGCGGTTGCGATTGATCCTCGTCTGTTTTCAGGCAGAACAAAAACAGTATCTCTTGTAGGTACGGTTGCTTGCGGTATGCCGATATTAGCGGAAGAAAATATCGAGGGGAATTTTCAATTACCCGTAGAGCTGTTTGGGAATGATGAGCATTTTATGCTTTATGCCAAAGGATACAGCATGATAGACAAAGGTATCTATAATGGGGATATTATCGTAGCTAAAAAACAGGCTGTTGCAGAAGACGGACAAGTTGTTGTCGCTTTAATCGATAACGAAGCTACGGCAAAAATATTTTATCGCAAGAGAGGAAAGGTCGTATTACGAGCCGCAAATGATAGTGTGGACGAATACGGGAACAGAAACTATCCGGATATTGTGACGGAGAATTGTTCGATACTCGGTATTGTCGATAATGTAATTCACAGGGTCAAGTAATGACAGGTATGTAAAATCTCTTTTGTCGATTAAAGACAGCGGCAATTCTTACCAAGCCCCGATAAGTTTTGTAGCTGTCGGTCGAAATATGTCGGGTATTCCTGCGAAATAAATCAGGAAATGCCAAATGCGGGGATTACCTGGTGAGGGAAAATCCCAACCCGAACAACGGGTATTCCAAATAAAAACGTATTTGAGTAAGGGTAAAGGAGGATTGAGCATAATGGTAAAAAGAACAGAACTCAAATGCCCGTTTTGCGACACAGTCCAAATGCGGGTAAAGAACTGTAAAGACGCGGAATTGATTTGCCATAACTGCGGGGCATCGTTGCTTATGAGCAAAGATGAAAACGGCGCGCTGTACATCAGTGCGCGGCCGCAGGATTATGAGCCGCCGAAAGCAGCTTTGGGTCAGTAAGAATAAATTTTAATAGTATGGTCTGTCGGCAGTTGACAGACAGTTGAATACAACTGAATAAAACAAAAAACGTATCACGTTTGTGGACAGAGGCAGTATAGAACCATAAGACCGAACTGCACGGTGTGATATAAGTTGTGCAGAAACAGAAGCTATCTGTAAAAAGAAGTTATCCACGCCTCACAAGGATTGAACCCATTAGGGCTTTATTCTTGTGGGGCGTATTTTTTGCGCCTTTTTATGCCTGATTGCGGTTTGATCCGACCGCGGTCGGGCTTTTTTCATTTACGGCGAAATCGTCCGATTGCGATTTTCAAAGCAAAATCAAAAAATCGGAGGATTTCAAAATGAAAAAATTATCGACTACAATATTGCACAAAGGCAAGGAAAAGGCGATCTCGGTCTGGCTGGATGACGAAACCGCGCGGCTTTTAGAGGAATGCGGAGACGAACGGCTGAAACATGAGTACATAGTAGAAGAATACAAAGCGCGGCTCATAGAACGGCGTGAAACCAGACGGCACCAATCGTTGGAAAAGTCTATGGATAGCGGCTTTGATATGGCAGATGAGAATGCAGACATAGAGACAGAAGTGTTCCGCACTATGGACTTGGATAAGCTATATCAGGCTGTGCAGCAGTTAGAGCCGCAGCAAAAATGGCTTGTCGTCCAAATCTTTTATAAAGGAAGGACAAGAGTCGATGTCGCAAAGGAATTGAGGATCAACGAGTCGAAAGTGCGTTCGAGATTGGAGCGAATCTACAAAAAAATAAAAAAATTTTTGATTTAGAGGGGGCGATTTTCTGATTCTCGTGGCTACTAAGTGAGAGGGCGAGCGAACAGCCCGAAAAAGCAAGAGGAAAGTGAAAGTATGCCGACAGATAAAGTCAAAGAATTTATAAAGAATTTGGGTGCGCCGAAGCTGACAAAATCGGAGATCGCCATTGTAAAGAGCCATCACGAATTTCACGGAGATAAAAAGATCAAGATCATAGGCGCTCTGCCGCATAAGCGTGCTTTTATCAGAGTCATTAACCATACAGGTCATGAAGATTCCGTGATCGATGATTTATGCTACGAGGACGATTGCTCGGAGGATGATTTTATCCGAAACGCAAGCGAGAACGAGGAGATACGCTTTCTCAAAAAATGGCTGTTAAGAAATCTGGACGAAGAAGAGCGCCGAACCCTTATAAAAAGGGGTTGCTTATGACATATTCGGAAAACAACGGATATTCCCTGAAAAAGCGCAGTCTGCTGAAATGGATCTATCGGCGCGGCTATACGCAGCCGTATGTGGCGCGCAGGCTCGGCATGACGACAAAAGCGTTCAAACGGAAGCTGCGCGAACGGGAAAAGTTCAACGAACATCAGATCGGCTGTCTTGTGCGGTTTATGAAAGCGCGTGCGGCGTTCCGTGTTCTGTATTTTCCTACGATCGGGCAGCGTCGTAGCGTTTACAGGGAGGTGTTCGGTCGGCAAGGGAGGAAAATGAATGAGCGGAAATAACCGTCTGTCCGCGCGCAACGGGCGCATAGCGGCGATGTTGGAAAATGGCGAGAGCCTGAAAAACTTTTACCGTTTCATCGCGCAGAATGAATACATCAATTTGCACGACGCCTGTCAGATCGTCATAGAACGCCCGGACGCTTCCGTCTGCTATACGATGGACGAATGGAACGCCATGGGCAGGCGCGTGTCGAAAGGAAAGAGAGGTATTCCTTACTACGACAGCGACGGGTACAAGCAATTCGTATTCGACGCGAACGACACCTACGGCGACGAGCGGTACCAACGCCCCATATTCCCGCTAAAGCATTTGCTTATCGGCTTGGACGAGCTGAACGGTACGTCGCTCTATGAGAACGGGCGCAGTGATTACCGCAAGATACACAACGGCGTGTACAGCTATCTGGAAAGAAGCGGCGAACTTACGGGCGACGAACAGCACGACAGCTTGTTTGCCGAGGGTATCGCATATTGCCTGTACTCTAAAACGGGCTTTCCGAAAACAGGGAATATCCGTCTGCACGGCTTGCCGTATTCGTATAGGGACAACGCGGATTTCGTCAAAGAGCTGTATATACGGGCAGAACTTCTTTCAGAGGAAATAGAGGAAGCCTATCGGGGGAAACTGTCTGAAATACCTGTCATAGACGATACGGAAGAAGAAACGGTATCGGACGAGCCACTTATTCAAAGCGAAACTGTCGAACAGACAAACGAGCCGCCTGCCGAACAAGCAGAGGAATTGCCCGAACAGGGTAACGAGGAATTTGTCAGTCCCTTATATCGTCAATATCTGGAAGCGCAAAAGGTCAACCCGCAAGCCGTGGTGTTTCTCCGCGTGGGAGATTTTTATGAGGTCATGGGCGAGAACGCGCGGATAGTTGCGGAAGAACTCGACCTCACTCTCACAAGCCGCAACATCGGTCTGCCCGAACGCATCCCTATGTGCGGCATTCCGCAGTTTGCGGCGGACAGATATATCGAAAAAATCCTCGAAAAGCACGGCGTTATTCTTGCCGAGGACGGGCAGGAGCCGAAATACATTCTTTCCCACGTAGAAGCGTTCGGACAGAGCGGAACGGCAGAGGAAAAACCCGTGTCGGAGGTCGGACAGACAGAAGATACGCACGATGCGGACGAGCTTGCAGAGCTTGCGGAACTTTTCGACGCCGAACAATCGGAAGAGCAAATCGCGCCTGTAAAAACGCCCGCGCTTGTGGAGATAGACGACGAGCCGACTCCTTTTGATGAAGAAGAGGAAGAGCAATCCGAACAGAACGAAGGAGACGTCTTCGAGGACGAGGAGGATTTCAAGGAAGAATCCGAACAGGAAGAAACCGAGAATAAGCTGAAACCCACACCCAAGAAGGACGAGAAGGGCATAAAGGACAGAAAGCGCAAGCAAAAGCCGCAGATGACGCTGTTCGACCTTATGGAGCCGCAGGAAAAATCCGAACACGAGCAGTTCATCGAACGCAATCTCAAATACGGCAGCGGTGTAGAAAACGGGAAATACCGTATCTTTGACAAATACCAAGAAAACCCTACGGTAAAAGCATTTGCGGACTTTCTCAAACGCGAATACGGTATCGGCGGCCACGGCAGTATGAGCGGAGACAACGAAGATCACGATGCGAAAGGGATACGTATCCGATATTGCGGCGAACACGGCGAGACATTGGACGAAGCGTTCTTAAAATGGAACGAGGTTGCTGTCCGCATAGCCGACCTGATCGACGACGACAATTACTTCATCGAGCGAGAATGGGAGGGGTACCCCGCCTATCGCAGGGAACAAAACAGGCTGAAAGAACTGCGTGCAGAGGAGGAGCGGCAGAAGAAGGAACTTGCGTATGCGGTTATCATCAACGAGCCACCCGATCGCAAACAGCGTATCTTAAACGAATATTCCGAAACGACAAAAATCGCGGAGTTTGCGGAGTTTCTGAAAAACGAATACGGCTATGCCGTGGAAGCTACGAGCGGGTATCACGCCAGATACGACGCGAACGGCGTATGGCTGAAAAAGTACAACGCGATCGGGAACACGGCACTCACATATAACCTTTCGTGGAGCGACTTTGCGGAGAAAGTCTGCGACGTGATCGAAGCGGAGCGGCTGTTTGCGAAGGAAGACGCAGAATACAACGCCGCGTTTGCGCGTCGCATGGCAGAGCTTGGTTTGCAGAATACGGACGACGGCAAATATTCATACTTTTTCAATGCTTTTGAAAAGGACGAGGAATATGTCCGTGCGCATTGCGAGGAGATCAAAGACGCGCTGCGCGGGCGCATAGAGGTCAAAGACGTTCAGAGCGACGAATGGTATATCCATGCAACATTCTATAAAGAATACTGCGCAAAGCTCAAAGACACGGAGGAAGCGAAACAAGAACATCAAGAACGCGTCGGCGGGATCGCCGACAAAATCGTTGCAGACGGCACGCAAAACACGACCGAGGGGAATTGGGTAAACTACTTCGACGAGTTCGGCGAGGACGAAGAATTTGCGAGAGAGAACGCGGAAGATATCGCCGCGGAGTTGGAGCGCCGTCAGGAAGTTTCGGACGTAGAACTTACACCCGATGCGTTCGATACAAACTTTTACCTCGATTATTGCCCGAACTACATCCCGAACGAGGAAGAGGACGGGGAAGAAGATAACTCCACAGGTAAAATCGAAAATACAGATTTAACCGATGTACTTGATCAGACCGACCTCGGCGGGGCAAAGACGCGGTTCAAAAACAACGTCGCGGCAATACGGCTTGTCAATTTTCTGTACGCGCGAAACGCCAATCCCACAGCGGAAGAGAAGAAAACTTTATCGCAATTCGTCGGTTGGGGCGGCTTATCGCAGGCCTTTGACGAAAAGAACGAGAGTTGGAAAAAGGAATACGCGGAGCTGAAAAACCTGCTCTCCGCCGAGGACTACGAACAGGCACGTTCAAGTACGCTCAATGCCTACTACACGGCGAAGGACGTCATCGGCGGCATCTACGCCGCGCTCCAAAGGTTCGGGGGAAAGGGCAACAACCGTATCTTGGAGCCTGCCATGGGTACGGGCAATTTCTTCGGATATATGCCCAAAGAGATCGCGGAGGGCGCGCGGCTGTACGGCGTGGAGCTGGACAACCTCACGGGCAGGATCGCGGCGAAGCTGTATCCGCAGGCGAACGTGCAGATCAAGGGCTTCGAGGATACGACATTCCCGAACGATAAGTTCGACATCGTTGTAGGGAATGTTCCTTTCGGCGGCTACGGCGTGGCGGACAGCGATTACAACCGCTACAACTTTAAGGTACACGACTTTTTTCTAGCCAAGAGCGTGGATAAAGTCAGACCGGGCGGGATCGTTGCAGTTATCACGAGCAAAGGCACGCTGGACAAGCTCAACCCGTCTGCGAGAAAGTATGTGGCGGAGCGCGCGGAGCTTTTGGGCGCGATACGCCTGCCGAACAACGCTTTCAAACAGACGGCGGGAACGGAGGCGGTGGCGGACATTCTGTTTTTTCGCAAGCGCGAGGAGAAGATAACCGACCTGTCAGCCGAAACGTGGCTTGCTACGGGCAAGACGGCAGAGGGGTACGAGATAAACCGATACTTTCTCTCTCATCCCGAAATGATCCTCGGAACATTGGCGGAGGAACACGGTTTATACGGCGGCATAGACACGACGGTCAAGCCGGACGGCAGGGACTTAAAAGAAGCGCTCGCCGAAGCTATTCAAAACTTGCCACAGAGCTTCTATCAAAATCCCGAAACATCTCCGACGGAAGAGCAGACGACGGAGGTAGATTACAGCGTAAAGCCGCTCTGCTACAAAGCCGAAAACGGCAGGCTGTATATGCGCGTCGGGGACGAGATGGTCGAACAGGCTATCCCGAAAAGCCCGAAGGACGCTTATCAGCGGATACAGGGCATGATCGCGCTCCGCGAGGAGCTGCACCATATCCTCGATATTCAGATCGCGGGCTGTTCGGACGAAGTTTTAGAGAACGAACAGAAAAAGCTCAACGCGCAATACGATCTGTTCGTAAAGAGATACGGCAACCTGAACAGCCAGACGAACAGCAAGCTGTTCAAAGAGGACGGCGACAGCGCGCTGCTGTTGGCGGCGGAAAACATCAATGAAGAGACGAAAACGATCTCTAAGGCAGATATTTTCTTCTGCCGAACCATCCGCCCGTATGTCGTGCCGACAAGCACGGACGACCCGTTCGAAGCGTTGCAGATTTCCAAGAACGAGCGCGGCAGGGTGGATATAGCGTATATCGAGGAACTGACGGGCAAGGACTACGACGGCGTTCTTTTTGAACTCGGCGACGCGGTGTTCCGCGACCCCGAACAGGTCAATGCGGAGGATAAATATTCGGGCTTTGTAACGGCGGAGGAATACCTTTCGGGGCAGGTCGTAACGAAACTGGAACGTGCGCGGGCAGTTGCGGCAGAAAACCCCGAATACCAAAGGAATGCCGCCGCGCTCGAAAAAGTGCAGCCTGTGCCGCTGACGGCGAGCGAGATCGCCGTGCGCCTCGGCGCGACTTGGGTGGATAAGAGATACTACAAGCAATTCTACTGCGAACTTGTCGGCGTGTTCCGGTATCTGGAAGAGGACGTGGAGCTGTTCTACAACCCGCACGACTCTTCGTGGCGGTTAGACCAAAATGACACGGTGCGAACGTACACGCGAATGAAGCAAACGGAGGTGTTCGGCACCAAGCGAGCGCCCGCATACAGGCTGTTTATTGATGCCATGAATCTTCGTGCAACCACGATTTATGACACGATCGAAGAGGACGGCAAGGAAAAGCGCGTCGTCAATCAGGCGGAAACGATCGCGGCGAGGGAAAAGCAGAACAGGATCAAAGAAGCGTTCGCGGAATGGATCTTCAAAAACCCCGACCGCAGAGAGGAATTGGAGAGTACATATAACAGGCTGTTCAACCGGATGCGCCTGCCGAGCTACGACGGCAGCTATCTTAAATTCCCCGAAATGAACCCCGCGGTAGAATTGAAACCGCATCAGAAGAACGCCGTTCACCGCATCATCACGAGCGATAAAAGCACGCTTTTACACCATGTGGTAGGCGCGGGCAAGACTTTTACGATTATAGCGTCCATCATGAAGATGCGGCAGTTGGGACTTTGCAAAAAGGCTATGGTCACGGTGCCGAACCACCTCGTGCAGCAGTGGGCGGGGGAATGGCGCAAGCTCTACCCGAACGCGCACATTCTCGTGGCGACAAAAGAGGACTTGGAAAAGGACAACCGAAAGAGGTTTGTCGGCAAAGTCGCTTTGGGCGATTGGGACGGTATCATCATCGCGCAGAGTTCCTTTGCAAAGATCCCCATCTCCACGGAGCGGCAGATACGAAAGCTGCACGAAGAAATTGCCGCGGTCGAAGCAACCATCGAGAAGCAGTGGGAAGAAAACGGAATGCCGCGCGGCGCGGTCAAGAATCTGGAACGCATCAAAAAGACGAAGAACGCGCAGCTGAAAAAGCTGATGGCAGACAGCAATAAAGACGGCGTACTCAAATTCGAGGACTTGGGCGTGGATTATCTGTTCGTGGACGAAGCGCACGCGTACAAAAATTTGTTCCTCTTCACGAAGATGAACAACGTGGCGGGCATCTCCACGGCGGCGAGCCAACGCGCGAGCGATTTGAAATTAAAGTGCGAATATCTTCAGGAGCTACACGGCAGCGACAGGGGCATTGTGTTTGCGACGGGTACGCCTATCTCCAACAGTATGACGGAGATGTACACCATGCAGACCTACTTGCAGCCGTCCGTATTGAAAGATTTGGGTATAACCTTCTTCGACGGTTGGGCGGCAGACTTCGGCGAAACGCTCACGAGCATGGAGCTTACGCCGAGCGGACAGGGATACAGGGCGCGGACGAGGTTTGCAAAGTTCACCAATCTCCCTGAACTTCTGACGATGTACCGCTCCTTTGCGGACGTGCAGACCGCGGACATGGTCAAGCTCAATGTTCCCGCAGCGGAGCGCGTGGTCGTCGATCTCAAACCCTCGGATACGGTGATAGAGCTTGCGGAAGAGATCTCCGCGCGTGCGGATAAAATCTACGGCGGAAGAGTTGACCCGCATATCGACAATATGCTCAAAGTCACGTCGGACGGCAAAAAGCTCGCGTTAGATCCGCGCTGCTTTGTCCCCGAATCGAGGGACGAGGCGGGGAGCAAACTCAACGAGTGCGCGCAGCGCATCCATGAGATATGGACGGACACGCAGGAGATCAAGGGAACGCAGATCGTGTTCTGCGATTTGTCCACGCCGAAGGCACGGTTTGAGGACTACGGCTACGGCACGGACTTCGACGCCTACAACGACCTGAAATACAAGCTCGTGCAAAGGGGTATCCCCGAACAGGAGATAGCGTATATCCACGAAGCGAACACGGACGAACAGAAGCAGGCGCTCTTCGATAAAGTCAATTCGGGCGCGGTGCGCATTCTTGTCGGCAGCACGGAAAAGTGCGGCGCGGGAACGAACGTGCAGAAGCGGCTTGTAGCATTGCACCATTTGGATACGCCCTACCGCCCCAGCGATATGGAACAGAGAGAGGGGCGCATTATCCGTCAGGGCAATACCAATGAAAAAGTGCGGATTTTTACCTATGTTACAGAGCGCACGTTCGACAGCTATTCCTATCAGATTTTGGAGAATAAGCAGCGGTTTATCTCGCAGATCAATAAGGGCGATTTGACGGTGCGCGAAGCCGAGGACATCGACGAAACGACGCTCTCCTATGCGGAAATCAAAGCGATCACGGCGGCGAACCCGAAGATAAAGCGGAAAATGGAGGTGGATACGGAGATCGCGCGGCTGCGCGTGTTGGAGGGACAGTACAGAAAGAACCTGTACGAATTGCAGGACAAGATATACAAGACCTTCCCCGAAGAAATACGCAAGCAGGAGCTTTTGATCGAAAGAGTGGGAAAGGACATCGGAATGCTCGAAACGAGCCGCCTTGCAGACCCCGAAGCGTTTGTGATCAGCGTAAACGGAACGGTTTATACGGACAGGAAGGAGGGCGGAAAAGCCCTGATGGACGCGCTGTATTCGGGAAAGGTCGGAACGCCCGTTGCGGAGTACTGCGGCTTTAAGATGAGTATGAACCCCATGCGCTTTATGGCAAACGAGCGGGATATAACGCTTGCCGCGGAGGGGCAATACACGGTTTCAATCGGCGAGAGCGCGAGCGGCAATCTCACGAGGTTGGAAAATTTTCTCACGGATCTGCCCGCCCGCGAGGAACGGCTGAAAAAGCGGTTGGAGCAGTTGAAAAGCGACCTTGCCATCGCCAAAGAACAGGCGGAAAAGCCGTTCGATAAGACGGAGGAACTGAAAGAGCTGTTGGCGGAACAATCGCAGCTCAATGCAGAACTCGACCTCAACAAACGTGAGGAGGTCATCATAGACGACGGGGACGGGGAGAGTGAAGAGGACGGACTTTACAGAGCGTTGCCCGGCATAGACAGAAACTTGAAGGAGGCAGGAAACATGATAGACGAAGAAGATAAAATAGCGGCGATGCAGGTAGACTTGCTGCCCGATTATTCCGTAACGCAAGAGGATATGCACGCCTACGGCTATACTTGGGACGGGGTGTTGCCTATGCGCAGAAGAGCGGCGTACAGACTTTGGGCGACGGGGCTTGAGGTACATAAACTCGCCCCGAACGATACGGACGAGCTTGTAACGCGGTACGGCGATCTGAACCCGCACGAGCGTGTATTTTACGGCATAGAAAAACCCGTTTGGAATAATTACCTGAAAAACGAAAAAAGCGCGCAATATCTATGGGCGCGGAAAGAGTTTTGCGATGCGGCGAGCAAAGTCGTAAATGAGGATATGAGCTACGTGGACGAAGGCTTTACGATCAGTTTCTCCGAAACAAATTTTAAGGAGCGTGCGGCGTTGGAAAAGTATCTTACAAATAAAGAAAGACCCGCATCGAGTGTGTTGTCTGCGTATGTGTCGGAACTTTTAGACGAGTTTTCGTCGCGGATATGGAGCGATGCGTTGCCTGAATACGGCTGGACAGAGACCGATGTGCCGAGGGCAATCGCAGATAGACTCTCCGATCCCGCTATGCAGACTTTGGCGCGGGAAATGCTTTCGGGGCAAGCAAATAACGAAGCGCAAGAAGCCCCGCTGTACGAGGATAACCCGCTCGATTTGCCTGCGATGGACGACGAGCTTACGGTGCTTGCCGTTCAGCCCGATTTGCCTTTGAACTTAAACAATCATATAACGGGCGTAAAACTCTTGAAAAACGAAGAGTTGGAGCGTTGGTATGTCATCAACCGTTCTGGCATCGCGGGCAAACGCGAATTGAAAGTCGGGGATGTAACAAATCTTGAAGAGCTTGAAATCAGTCCCATGGAGTTCGATCCGAATGTGTTCCGTACCTTCTACGACGAGCAGGAAGCACGAGTGTATTTCAACGAAAAGGTAAGCGTTATGAACTCTGTCAAGGACAATTTCAATCGCAAAGAAATTGACTACGAAGCCGAGGTCATAAAGAGCGTGAATACGGAGTTTGCGGTCTATAAGGCGGAGATGCTTTCCCAAAAACCTGAGGAGATTTTCCGTGAGCATTATAAGATCCATGTAATGACCGAACTCAAAGAAGTTATCGAAGAAGGCGTTCTGAATGACTACATTGATAAAGAGTATTATAAGGCGCTGTATCAGGATAGAGGAAGTATCCTTACATCGCTCTATGATGACTTTATCCATAACGAGTATGCAAGCGTCGATAGTTACAGCGATACGGCGGACTTTATCCGCGATTTTTGCGAGCATTATCATAAGACAGCATTGTATGCGGATGCGCCGCTGTATCTAAAAACGGCAGGGTATGCGCGGGAGCATGGGAAGTTGGAGGTGTTTCGCAGTTCCAGAGAACTGAGCGAAGCGTGCCGAAAGGAGATAGACGACGCTATTTCCAAAAACTTTGACGGTATGCACTTAAAAAAGGGTTTTGAGAAAGACATCATCGAGAAATACGGCCGCGCGCGCGTCAGCTATATCCTTGCAACGACCATACGGGAGAACGCATGGGATGGGAGATACAGCCCTAAAAACAGGGAGTGGGCAGAGAATATCCCCATTTCCGAGAGTGAGAGCGAGCGCATGAACTGTTGCCTTCATTCGCACCCGGCTATCATCGACGGCATGGTGAAGATCATGAGGCTGAACGAACAAGAGCAACAAAATGTAATGGCTGCCTCGCCGATCAACGCGGAACAGCAGGAGGAGGAAAAAGATTTGGCAGAAAACAAATATCTGAAAGAAACGGCGCGAGGGTATAAGGTCATGAGCATCGCGCAGGACAAGAACGGCAGAAATATCGCGGTCGTGCAGCGGAAGAAGGATTTTACCGTCGCCATCGGCTATGAAACGGGCGACGGGACGTGGGCGCAGGGCGTGTACGATTTCAAAGACGAAAAATCGGCAAACGAGTACCGCGAGAAATACTACGGCAAGGACGTGGAACCGCCCGAAAAGTGGTACGAGGTGTTCGTATCCAAGGACGCGCTTATCAGGACTTACGAAAAGTCCTCGCTCATGCGTATGCCTGCGAGCAACCGTGAATACGCGGACTATACCTATTATATTTACAACAACCGAATCAAAGAGAGCCGCCAGCTCGTGGACATGCAGAGCGATTCGCGCGAGGTGTGCTATAAGCTGCTTCTTTCGGAGGGCGAGATGGTGCATCTTCGCAACCGTGACGGAGACGAGGCGGAGCTGACGGCGCAGGAGTTCTCCGAGCTTGTCAATCATACGTCGGATAAGGATTATGTACGGGAGGGAAAGCCGCGTATTGAGGTAAATATCCCGCAGGAAGCGATGATCAAAGACTATGAAAAATCTTCTTTATTCCGCGCGCCGAACGGCTCGGAATATGAGGGGTATATCTACTATCTGCCCAATTCGGTATTACACGAAAGCGAAGAGAATGACAGCGCAGCGGTCGCAAGGCTTGCCGAGGATTTTATCGTGACGCTTCGCAAAGACGACGAGGAAGTCAAAATCACGGCGCAGGAATTTTCGGAGCTTATCGGGCAAACGACGGCGGAAGAGTATAAGCGCGAGCCTGCTCTTATGGATGAGTACCGTCAGCAGTTGGGCGGGGATGAATGGCATGAAATCCCTATGAACGAGAACGCCGTGATCGCCAACTATGAAAAGAGCACGCTGTTCAAAATGCCGCGCGGCGAATATGAAGGATACGTCTATTACATACCGAGCGGCATGGTCAGAAAGAGCGACGACGGGCTTAAACTGCGCTTGCCCGAAACGTTCGAGGTGCATCTGAAAATGAGCGGGGAGGACGACACGCTCGACCTTACTGCGGAGCAGCTCGCGGCTACGTTGGACGGAAAGACGGACGAGGACTACGAGAGTATCTACCGCAAGCCGAGCGAGGAAGCGAGAAAGCAGTTCGAGAAAGTCGAAAAACAGCTCCGCGAGAGCCTGCCCGACGAGATGTGCAATAAACCCAACTGGGTAGTGGTGCGAACGCGCAAAAACGAGGAAAAGAACAAGTTGGATAAATTCCTGATCGATGCGCATACGGGCAAGTTTGCCGAGAGCGATAATCCCGAAACATGGACGGACTTCGATTCAGCTTGCGAATATGCAAAAACGCACGGCGGCGTTGCGCTTGCCTATGCATTGGACGGAACGGACGGCATTGCCTGTATCGACCTCGACCGCTGTATCGGCGAGGACGGAAAACGCTCCGCGCTTGCGGACGAGGTGCTTTCCAAGTGCGGAAAGACGTACATCGAATCTTCCGTCAGCGGAAAGGGGCTGCATATCTTCGGCACGACCAAAGGCGAGGACCTGCGTTCGTTTTCCAAGGACGGGGATATGGAATATTATCAGGGCGGTCAGTTCATTGCCATGACGGGCGACGGCGCGGGATATTCGCGGCTTGCAAGTTTTGATACTCCTGAAATGAAATCGCTTCTTTCCCGCAAGCTCGAAAGGCGGCAGGAATGGAAAAATACGGGCAAGGGCGTCGCGGGGCTTTCGCAGATGGAAGATCACGAGCTTCTCGAAAAGGCGTTCTCCGCAAAGAACGGCGATACGGTGAAACGGCTGTATAACGGCGAGGATTTACGACACAATCATTCCAATTCGGATATGTCGCTTATGAACTATCTCGCCTTTTACAGCGGCGGGAATATCGAGCAGATGACGCGCATCTTTGCGACGAGCGGACTGTACCGCCCCGAAAAGCCTGCAAGCTACTACGAGTACACGGCGATAAAGGCGGCGAAAGATACGCCGCACTATACCCCGCCAAAGGCAAGCACGTCTGCGCCGAAATCGGCAAACAGCGGAAACAGCAAGGCATAAAAAAGCGGCTGCCAAACGGCAACCGCGGGGAATGAAAAAACAGAATTTAGTTTTGCATAATTACGATTATGCAGACAAGTTTCAATCTTTCAGACAACCAATCGGAATAACAAATACTCCGTCAGGACGCTTGTATCCAAATTCCGTACCTGTAATGATGATTTTCAGGTCGGGAAGGCGTAAGGGGCATTGCTTTTCTTTCTGATTATATTGGTCGATGAGTCGTTCGATTTCAAGTAAATGTTTTGCGCCTTCTTCGATCTGTTTTGCGCCGAGCTTAAATTCGACCAACGCATATCTTCCGTCGTTCAGGCGGAGGACTCCGTCGGCTTCCAAGCCATAGCGGTCGCGGTAATAGCACATGTCGCCGTCGAAGGCAGACGAATAGATTTTCAGATCTCGGATACACAACGATTCAAACAGAAATCCCAGCGTCTTGAAATCGGTATTGAAGTATTGCGGGAGATCGGAAGAGC
>ERZ506621.75-NODE-75-length-17552-cov-4.4043_pt1 | contig 17552 bp, 18 predicted proteins | sample MGYA00512402_ERZ506621 | MGnify/ENA metagenome assembly ERZ506621 | reverse complement strand
TTCATAATGTAATCTCCCCATTCTGTATTTCCAAAAAGAGTTACTGCCAATAAAGAGAGCCATATCAAAAGCAGACTTTGTATCAACCCCATGACCGCTCCCAGAATCCGATTCATGCTATGAATAACAGGGAGATGAGTCAGCAGTCCCAGCGCTCCTGCAATCACCTTAATCAGAATCAAGGCTGCAATAAATGTTATAATATAGGAAACGACATTTAAAATCATCGTGGCAAGAAAATGTGAAATATACTCTCCAAAACTATCCACATTCATTTTTTCATAGGAAACGGTATTATTGTTCTCTTTTATCATCTCCTGCAAAAATCCTGGGACCTTCAAATTTTCAATCCATTCGGACTCTTCTATTTTACTGCTGATCTGGTCTGTACCGCTCTTGATGAGATCTTCGCATTTTTCTTCAATCATATTATAGACAGGCGTCCGTGTCTTCAAAACGTTTGAAATATGCGGTGTGGCAATGCTGACCAAAAAAATTGCAAGTATCAGTGTCGTCATTGAAGCAACCATTTGAACGAGACCTTTCCGATATCCCCTCACCATAAACAGTAAAACTATCAATAAAATAACAATGCTTAATATATTCATTTTCTTTCGCCCCTTCTATTTCAGTCTGACCAGATCCATACTTCCCTTTGTAATTATCAGATACTTTCGGAACCCCGATATTTTTATGATATCTGTAATCTGTTCACGATACTTCCCTTCAAATATCTTTTTCCCCTGTTTGCTGTAGATACAGAAAGTGTCTGCATTATATACAATAATTTTTCCAGAGCTGAACTTTATATTCTGAAATTCCTGATCCAGATACTGCTCCATCGTTTTTTTGCCGTTCAAATTATAGAGCTGTATCTTATATTTATGTTCTGAAAGATCGCTCTGAAATACGAATCCCAGTGTTTCATCATCATAAAAAATACTGATGATATCCTGATCCATATTTACCTCTGCTTTTTTTTCAGGAATCTGTTTTCCCTCATACACGGTAAATCCATTATCCCGAAATGCAACTGCCTCTGTGTTGTTGATATAGATTACTTTCGGAACAACTGTATTTTCATAAATCTCACTGTTCATCTCATTATTTGTCTGCGCTTTCCCCACAGATCCAAAATTGTAAAAGGCAATTTTTGTGTTCATCACACCGTTCGTCATCCTGAGAAAAGAGACCGCTAACTTCTGTCCATCGGGTGAGATCGAGATATCGATCGGATATCCTGATTCAGCGACAGATGTTCTGTGCTTTGCAATCTCATTTCCCTCTGTATCATACAAATTGATCCATGTCACTTCCCCATCCTCCAATACGGCTGCTACGACTCCCTGCGAGGCAACTTGTACTTTCTGAATCGGCAAAAGTGTCTGGAAATTTCCAATCTGTCCTTCCTCTGCACTGTAAATATAAACCTGTGATCCTTTCTGTTCCCCCACAACAGCCATTGTCTCACAGATATCTACAATCGGGGTCTGCATACTGTACGCAGCGCTCCATAGAACAGATTCTCCATCCATATATACGACCCCATCGGGACTATACTTTAATAATTTTCCATTCATCTCCACAAAATTCGTCGCCAGAACATCCGATCTCTCTGAAGTTGTCAGAATCTCATAATTGTTTAATACACGCATATTATTTAAAATCAGATATCCGACCACGCACATTGCGACTGCAAATAATATCAAAATCTTTTTTCTGCCCGTGACCATATCTTTTAACTTATGCACTCCCTGCATGAATTTGTCCGAAAAAGATCGATTCAGGTACGAAATATCCCGGATTTCATCGCTGCCTTCTATGGCAGCTGTATATCGGCTGTGACCTTTTTCTTCTTTTTCTATTTCTTTTTCATCTATCTTTTTTTCGTCTATTTTTTTTTCGTCTGTACTTTTTTCTTCACTCATTTTTTCCTATTTTCATCTCTGTTATTTTTCTGTATTTTTGCAGATATCCCTTTTCTGTCATCGTCTTTCTTTATCTGCTTTTTCTTTGTGCAAAATGATTTTGTCTATTATATCATTTTTTAATGGCTGTTGCAATTCATCTCCTCTTTATAATAGGTATCCGACTGTCCCTGCATATCTTGTCTCCTTTTTTTAAGGCAGTACGATCTTTTCTCCCACCCATATTTCATCTTGATCTATGATATCATTCAATTCGCAGATCTCTTCTACCTTGTCCAAATTTCCATAATACTTCTGACAGATATCAGCTAACGTATCTCCATTTTTCACGATATACACAGCCTGAGAAGGACGCACGGAGGCTTCTCTTATATTTTCTGTCTCAGGAACCGGTCTTTTTTCCTTTTCTTCCTGCACCTTTGCCTGTTGCTGCTTTTCACTTTCCGTCTGACGCTGGCTTTCCGTCTGACGCTTTTCTGTTTCTGACTCCATTTCTGTAACGGACTCTGCTTCTGTATCAGCCTGCCGTTCTGTTATTTTCTCTGTCTCTATTTTTATCTGTGCCGATACCGGCAAATCTCTGACATCCGGCTCCTCCGCCACTTGTTTTGAGATGTCCGTCAGCGTTTTTTCCATATTTTTCATTTTATCATAATTATTGATGATTGTTATACCGATTACCAGAATCGTCATAACCAGCATGGTTCCTGCCCCATACACCCATTTGATACCGATCCCATGCTTTTTCTCCTGTCTGCGTCGGAATTTTTTTCTAAAGCTCTGAATTACCCTCTCTTCCTTCGTCTCCTCCTCCACCGATTCCTGCTTTTTATGATCCATCAGATACTCCTGCATTCCCGGATTCTGTTCATAATAGACGTAATATCCTCCCTGGTCATGAAGCATGGAACCTTCCATCAAAAACAGGATCTCTTCCTGTTCCACCGTGTCTCGTATCAGCAAAACAGAATCTTCCTCCGGAAACAGGCTTCGATGTTTCCGTTCCAGATCGGCTGTCAGTTCCAGTTTTTGTCCCGGTGTGGACAGAAACCACCCCATACTGCTCAGTTCAGGAAAATACTTTTTCTGTTCTTCTTCCATCTTTTTTTTCTGTTCTTCGCCAAATTCTCCGTCCTCGATCTCCAGGATTCCGCTGATAAAAAGATAATGGCAATCTTTCTGTACCTTTTTTTCTCCCAGAAAGACTGCCGTCTTCGTTCCTTCCGTATTTTTTGTCAGCTGCTGAAGATATGTGATCACATAGTCTTCTATGTACAGCTTCCGTTCTTTTTCTACTTCTCCGACCTGTTTTACATTTTTGGGAAGTTCAAATTCCTCTGCATTTTTTTCCGGCGCCTCATCTGTTGATTTCTCCGATGGATTTTTCTCTTCCTTATACTTTACTTCCAGCATATCCGTCCACTCCTTTCCTGTCCTCATCCTACCATATTTTTTCCGCAGAATTTATCATTTTATGTACACGATAAAAAAAATATTTCGACATTTTTTCCTGCTTTATTTCCAGAATATTTTTCTTTTTTTCTGGATACACTTTAGAAAAACAAGAAAGGAATTTCGCTATGAATCCAAAGTTGTCTGAAGAAACTTACTATATTAATACGGCAAAAGGAAATGCTTCTCTTTTCCTTGGCTCTTATTTAACCACTCTATTGCAGGAACGTTCCGATAAGAATCATCTGCCTCCCGTCTTTCTGTGCATCGGCAGTGACCGTGTAACAGGAGACAGCCTCGGTCCCATCATAGGAAGCCGCCTTTCTTCCTTACTTCCTGAATATTTTTCTATTTATGGCACCCTGGAGCGCCCTGTACATGCCCTCAATCTCTCGGACACACTGCACAGTATCTATAAAAATCATCCTGACCGCCTTTTGATTGCAGTTGACGCCTCACTCGGCACGCAAAAACATCAGGGATACGTCACAGTGGCGCACGGCAGTCTTTCTCCCGGCGCTGGAGTCAATAAAACATTAGAGTCCGCAGGGGATATTTCCATCACCGGCATTGTGAATATCAACAATCGTTTTTCCCATCTTATGCTTCAGACTACGCGCATTTCCATCGTGATGATGCTTGCAGAATGTATCTCAAAAGGGATCTGCCTTTCCTGTCAAAATCTTTTTCCTGAAAAAAGACATTTTCTCTTTTAATGTAAAGGAACTGCCGGACTTCAGCTGATCTCATCAAATGCTCAGTTTTTCCGGCAGTTCCCCCTGACAGTATATTCTGCAGTATTTTTATTTCATACGCAGAAAATCTTATTTTATTTATTCAAAAATTCTTTGATCTGGCGATAGATTCCTTCTGCATCCAGTTCGTATTTATGAAGCAGTTCCAGAGCTGGTCCTGACTCTCCATATACGTCGCGGATTCCGATCTTTTTCGTCAGTGTGGGCATTTTTTCGCTCAGGCAGTCGCAGACAGCGCTTCCGAGTCCTCCGATGATAGAATGTTCTTCCACAGTCACTACTTTTCCCGTCTCTTTTGCCGCTGCCACAATCAACTCTTCATCCAATGGTTTGATCGTGTGAATGTTGATTACTTTCGCACTCACTCCGTCTTTTTCTAACATCTGAGCTGCCTCAAGACTTGGTGCGACCGTCAGACCGGTAGCCACGATCGTCAGATCTTTTCCTTCTTTCAATACAACGCCTTTTCCTAATTCAAAATGGTAATCAGGGCGATCATTGATGACCGGAACAGCCAGACGTCCAAATCTCAAATAGACAGGTCCTTCATATTCAAATGCCGCCTTTACTGCTGCTCTGGCCTCCACATCATCTGCCGGATTAATCACAACCATACCCGGAATCGTTCTCATAAGCGCAATGTCTTCGTTGCACTGGTGAGTTGCTCCGTCTTCTCCGACAGAGATACCGGCATGAGTTGCCCCTATTTTAACATTTAAATGAGGATAGCCGACAGAGTTTCTGATCTGTTCAAATGCTCTTCCTGCTACAAACATTGCGAAAGAACTTACGAATGGCACTTTTCCTGCTGCTGCAAGTCCTGCTGCGATTCCAACCATATTTCCCTCTGCGATACCACAGTTAAAATGACGTTCCGGGAATGCGTTTTTAAACATTCCTGTCTTTGTAGCAGCTGCCAGATCGGCGTCAAGCACTACCAGATTCTCGTATTTTTCTCCCAGCTCTACTAATGTGCTGCCGTAGCTGTCTCTCGTTGCAATTTTCTTTACTTCTGACATAATGCTTCACCTGCCTTCTCTAATTCTGCCATCGCTGTCTCATATTCTGCGTCGTTTGGAGCTTTTCCGTGCCAGGAAACCTGATTTTCCATAAAGGAAACGCCTTTTCCTTTTACTGTTTTTGCAATAATCGCAACCGGTTTTCCCTTCACTGTCTTTGCCTCTTCAAATGCAGCGCGGATCTGATCAAAATCATTGCCGTCTTCCAGACAAATTGTATAAAAATTAAATGCTTCAAATTTTTTATCAATCGGATACGGGGAACATACCTCTTCTACTCTTCCATCAATCTGAAGTCCATTATTATCCACAATGACAGTCAGGTTGTCCAGATGATTTGCACCTGCAAACATAGAAGCCTCCCATACCTGTCCTTCCTGGATTTCTCCGTCTCCCAAAAGTGTATAGACATGATAGGATTCATTTGAAATTTTTGCGGACAGTGCCATTCCAACTGCCGCTGAGATTCCCTGTCCCAGAGATCCGCTTGACATATCCACACCTGGAATATGTTTCATATCAGGATGCCCCTGAAGATAAGAGCCGACTTTTCGCAGTGTTTTTAAATCCTCTGTCGGAAAATATCCTCTCTGTGCCAATGTTGAATACAATCCCGGCGCTGTGTGGCCTTTTGAGAGTACAAAACGGTCTCTGTCCTGTTTTTTCGGGTTCTTAGGATCGATATTCATTTCTTCAAAATACAAATAAGTAAAAAGATCGGCTGCCGATAAGGAACCGCCTGGATGTCCCGCTTTTGCACTATGTACACCTGTCAAAATTCCTTTCCGAATCTCATTAGCAACTTTTTGAAGCTCTAATTTGTTCATGTTCATTCTCCTTATTCTGTTATGGCTATTACTTGCGACCCTATTATAAGGGCTTTTCAGCGGAAGATCAAGCTTTATTCCCCTGATCTTTCCCTGATAGCCTTTCATGCCGCATATTTCTACAGTTCAATTCTTCCTTCAAGGGCACGCAGGAGCGTCACTTCATCAATATATTCCAGATCTCCGCCCACAGGCACTCCGCTTGCAATACGGCTTACTTTTATCCCTGTCGGTTTGATCAGTTTGCTGATGTACATTGCGGTTGTCTCTCCCTCCAGACTGGAGTTTGTAGCTATGATGACTTCTTTAATCTCTCCCTGAAGCCGTTTCATCAATTCTTTCAGTTTAATCTCATTCGGTCCGATCCCTAACATCGGAGAGATTGCACCGTGCAGTACATGATAAACACCATTAAATTTTCCTGTCTTTTCATACGCTGCCAGATCTCTCGTATTTTCCACCACCATAATCGTACTGTGATCACGCCCCGGATTTGCACAGATCGGACAGATTTCCTGATCCGTCAGCGTATAACATTCCTTGCAGTAACGCACTTTTTCCTTCGCCTGGATGATTGCCTCTGATAATCCTTTTACTTCCTCCATCGGGCGGTTTATGATGTGAAAAGCCAGGCGTTGTGCTGATTTTGTACCAACGCCCGGCAGCTTTGACAGTTCCTCAATTAACTTGCTGATATAACTGCTGTAGTAATCCATTAGAATGGGAAGCCTCCGCCCAGACCGCCAAGACCGCCTGCCAGTCTTGACATTGTAGAAGCCGCCTCTTCTTCCATTTTGCGCATCGCTTCATTTGTGGCAGCCATGATTAAGTCTTCCAGCATCTCAATATCGTCCGGATCTACTACTTCTTCCTGCAGCTTCACTCTTGTGACTTCTTTCTTTCCTGACACAGTCACTTCCACAGCGCCGCCTCCGGCAGTTGCAGTAAACTCTTTTTCTTCAAGCGCTTTCTGATTTTCCTCCATCTGTTTCTGCATTTTCTGCGCCTGTTTCATCAGATTATTCATGTTTCCCGGCATCATTCCGCCTGGAAATCCTCCTCTTTTTGCCATATTTCTTCCTCCTGAAATAAAATTGATCTCACTCTTTTAAAAATCTTCTACAATTACATCCGTATTGATAAAACGTTCAATCGCTTCATCTACACCGATTTTTGCAAGCGTCCCTGCGGTCAGCGCCTCATCCTCCTGAAGAATCATCTTAACCTCGACTTTCTTGCCGATTTTTTTCGCAATCAGCTCTTCCAGCTCATGCTGTTTTTCCTGATTACCGATATAAGGTTCCGCCAGAAAATCTGCAAATACGATATACAGTCGATTATCGTCCTCTGAAGCGGCATTAAATTTAATCTGTGCTGAAGAAAGCACTACTTTAAATCTCCCGCTCGTCATTGCAACAATGCTTCTCCACATGGACTGCACTTGCTGCAGATCCTTTGGCGCAGCCTTATCCATGACTGTATTTTGCGATGCCGTCTGCATCTCACCGGAGTATTCTGCCCCATTATCAGACGAATTCTGCTGTACATCCGCATTTCTTTTGTGCGTGTCCCCCGTATTGGGCTCAGCCATGAAAATGCCCTGTTCCAGCTTCTTTTCCAGTCTGCGCACACGTTCCAGCAGAGAAGAGGTGTCACATTCCATCTGTGGACGGCACAGCTTAATCAAAGCCATCTCTACTAAAATTCTCTTGTTGGAAGCATTTTTCAGCTGATTTGTCAGCTCTGAAAAAATTCGTATAAAGCGCATCAGCGTATCCTGACGGATCATTCCTGCCTCTTCTTTGAGCTGAATTAAATTTTCAGCCGAGACATCCAGAATCTCCTCCATATTATCAGATGCTTTGATTAAAAGCAAGTTTCTCATGTACCAGGTAAAATCATTTACAAACTGTCCCAGGTCACTTCCCTGCATCACAATTTCTTCCAGGTGTGCGATCACTCCTGCTACATCATCATTTAAAATCTCCCGCAGAAAACTGCTGAACACATCCGTGTCCACAGCGCCTAAGACTTCCAGCACTTTCTCATATGTCAGTTTCTGTCCAAGATAAAAAGAAATGCACTGTTCCATCAGACTGAGTGCATCTCTCATTCCTCCGTCCGCTTTTTTTGCGATATAGCGGATTGCTTTTTCTTCCACCTCAATATTTTCTTTTTCCATCAGTTCCCGCAAGCGGTCGCTGATCACATCTAATGAAATTCTCTTAAAATCATATCGCTGGCATCGCGATAATATCGTGACTGGAATCTTGTGAACTTCTGTAGTAGCCAGAATAAAGATGACATAGGACGGCGGCTCCTCCAATGTTTTCAAGAGCGCATTAAAAGCTCCTATGGTAAGCATATGAGCCTCGTCAATGATGTAGACCTTATATCTTCCCATCGTCGGGGAATAAGTGACTTCATCCTTGATCTCTCTTATATTGTCCACTCCATTGTTGGAAGCCGCATCAATCTCTATTACATTCAGGGAAGTCCCTGCTGTGATGGCTTTGCATGTATCACATTCGTTACAGGGACTCCCATTTACAGGATGTTCGCAATTTACTGCTTTTGCAAAAATTTTGGCTATAGTTGTCTTACCAGTTCCTCTTGTACCGCAGAATAAATACGCATGTCCGATTCGATCAGCGTTAATCTGGTTCTTCAGTGTTGTCACAATATGATCCTGACCTTTGACGTCATCAAATTCATCCGGTCGGAATTTTCTGTATAAAGCAGTATAGCTCATTCTGATTCTCCTATCTTTTTTGACTAACTCAATCGCCGAAGCTGATTCCTATCATTTTTGCTTCTTTTACAATCTGGGCATCCGGTGATACCATTTTCAGCTTTCCTGCCACTTCCTCAAGAGGAACTTTCTTTGTCTTTCCGTTCACAATGCCGACCATGTATCCATATTCATCATTCAAGATTAATTTTGCAGCTGCCGCTCCCAGTCTTGTCGTCAAAACACGGTCATATGGGCAAGGACTTCCTCCTCTTTGCGTATGTCCAGGAACCGTTACACGCACTTCAATTCCTGTCTTTTCCTGGATTGCTGCTGCAATCTCATATGATACGGCTGGATGAGCTTTTTTCTTCAATTTTTCTTTTAAATCCTTTTTGGACAGTTTCGCGTCTTCTTTTGAGATCGCTCCTTCTGCCACAGCCAGAATCGTGAATCCTTTTCCTGCCTGTGTTCTCTTATTGATTGCAGCAATCACCTTATCAATATCATACGGAATCTCAGGAATCAGAATGATGTCGGCTCCTCCGGCGATTCCAGCATGAAGTGTCAGCCATCCAACTTTATGTCCCATGACTTCTACAATAAAGACACGGTTATGAGAAGATGCCGTTGTGTGGATGCAGTCAATCGCCTCTGTCGCTATATTTACGGCGCTCTGGAATCCAAATGTCATGTCTGTTCCCCAGATATCATTGTCAATTGTCTTTGGAAGATGAATAATATTTAATCCTTCTTCGCGCAGAAGATTCGCTGTCTTCTGTGTTCCGTTGCCTCCCAAAATAACAAGACAGTCGAGACGCAGTTTATAATAATTCTGCTTCATTGCCTCTACTTTATCCAGACCTTTTTCATCCGGAACACGCATCATTTTAAACGGCTGTCTGGAAGATCCTAAAATAGTTCCGCCCTTTGTCAGAATACCTGAAAAATCTTTTGCTGTCAGCATACGGTAATCTCCATAGATCAGCCCCTTATATCCGTTTGAGAATCCGTATACTTCCAGTTCGTTCTCAGGCAGGTTGGATGACAACCCTTTTACAACACCACGCATCGCTGCATTTAAAGCCTGACAGTCACCGCCGCTTGTCAACAACCCAATTCTTTTCATAGTTTCAAAACACCTCGTTTTCTAATTTTATATGATAATTTATTATATAATACTTTTGTTCTTACCACAATACTTTCCATTTTTCTTTTTCTCTTTTTATCGCTTGACCTGCCTTTCTGAATCCAGTATCATATAATCAAAAATTTTTATTGTATAAGGAGGAAAATGTTATGCCTCGAAAAATTCCTATTGAGACATCTGCCCGCCATATCCACGTCTCAAAGGAAGACTTTGAAATCCTTTTTGGTTCTGGAGCTGAATTAACTTTTGTCAAAGAGCTGAGCCAGCCGGGTCAGTTTCTCGCAAAAGAACGGCTGACGATTCAAGGACCGAGAGGACGCTTTGAGAACGTTGCGATCCTTGGTCCTTTCCGTCCCAATACGCAGATTGAAATTTCAATGACTGATGCCAGAAAATTAGGGGTTCCCGGAATGATCCGACAATCCGGTTCTATCGAGGGAACACCCGGTTGTACTCTGATCAGCCCTTCTGCATCTTTAAATATTGAAAAAGGAGTCATTGTGGCAAAACGTCATATCCACATGACTCCTGATCAGGCAATCCGCATGAACTTAAAAGACAATGACGACGTATTTGTGATCACCCAGAGTTTTGAACGGGCTCTTATTTTTGCAGATGTAGTCGTCCGAGTCAGCCCTTCTTTTAAACTTGCCATGCACGTCGATACGGATGAAGCAAATGCCTTTGCAAATGATTCTGCTCCTTATGGAACAATCTTAAAATTATTTGACGGAAACGCCTATGATCTCCAGATGTGGGCTCAAGAGCTGGATCAAGGCATCAAACGATAGAAAAACCAGGACACTCTCTAAAAATTTTTGTGAATCAGGAAGAAATCTTTTGCATTTTATCAGATTTATGATATACTATTTAATACAGGCAATTTTACAGGTTGCTTCAGAAATTTATGGAGAGTTATCGAAGTGGTCATAACGAGCTGCACTCGAAATGCAGTTGTCCTTTCTGGGCACGTGGGTTCAAATCCCACACTCTCCGTCATAAAAAAATAGGGTATCGCTCAATCATCTGGTTTTGGATGATTTTGCAATATCCTATTTTTGTTTTTATTCCAGTTTTGTATTCGGTTCCAATTCTGTATCTGATCCCAGTTCTATTTTCTTCGCATACAGCGCATCAGACGGAATTTTAATTTCATCGGTCTCGTTTAATTTATATGAAATTTCCATTTTATATTCCGGGAAAGAAACTCCTATCTTTGGAATCACTGCATCTTCCTCTGAATCTAAACCATACATCTCATATTCTACAGACCATTCTGCCAGCTCTTGCAAGAAGACAGAGAAATCCAATCCACTCATATCCAGTATCTCTTTGACTGGTATAAATGTAGTATCATCGATGTAATACGTCATCTTAATTGGAATATCATTTATCAGTTCTTCTGCCAGATCACACAGCATGAACAGTTCTTCCATTTCCTCTTCACAGATATCCTGTGACGCTTCTGCCGAAGATGCCTCATTCATCTCAAAGAAGAGCTGTTCTAACATATCGGACAGAGCATCTATATCACATGAAATATTCTGTTCTAATTTATAGCAGGAAGCGCCATTTATCTCTTCGGGAAGAGGAGAGACTGTGACACGGTCTGCTTTTATTTTTATCACAGAAAAAAGCTGTTTATAGATATCTTCCAGTTCTTCTATCTCCTGACCAGAATACAGATCTTTCGGCAGATAATCTAAAATATCTTCGGCATCCAGCTCTCCTTCCGGCAGGAACAAACTTGTATTTTTTCCTGTGGAAGCTGAAAATCCAGACTTCATAATGGTCATTAACTGGTCATCCATCTCTTCTGGAAGAGCAGTCTTTATCCACTCGTCATCCGCACTGTCATAAAAATAATTCTGAAAACCGTCTCTGCCAAGAAAACGATAAAAACGCAGCGCCAATGTATCTTGTGCGCCTGGAAGCACAACTTTCCATTTTAAATCCATTCCCATAGAACTGTCATCCAGAATCGTAAAATCACCGTTTATATGATTCAGAACAGCTGTTGAAACCTCTGGAATGGAACCATCTTCTGAGGACATGGATACCTCCGCTTTCATTCTGCACTCGATGCTCCCATTCACAGAATTCAACTCTCCGATCTGGCTTCTTGCCTCAGCAGACGCATCTAAAATCTCCTGAGGAGTCAATTTGGAATCAAAACCTGTCAGCATGAAAAAGCTGCTGCCTAAGAGAAGAGCAGCTATATACTTTTTCTTCATAAAAATCCCCTCTTTCCCAAACTTTAAACCGTATTTAGTTTACAGAAGATACTTCTGACTCGCTTTCCTGCACACCCTGGATTGCTTCTTCCGGAACTGTGATGCTTGGCGTATTGTTGAAACTCATATTGATTGTAACCATACATGGATCAATAGAAACATTGACGGAAGTCTCCACTGGCTCTGCCTCTGAAGCGCCCTCCATCTGCTGTGCCAGAGAATCGTTCATCATATCAGCATATGCGGACATATCTGTCTGGCTCATATCCATTATTATCTGCACCGGCATTTTTGTATCGGCCGCTACATAATATGTCAGATCAGCGTGAAGTCCGTTCATCATAGAGTCATACATTTCCTGATCCCCTGTCAGCATGCCTGACTGTCCGAAAAGATCCATAATCTGATCTTCAGTTCCTGCAATGTCCGAGCTGTCAAGCGTCGTCTTCAGTTCATAGCAGGAAACTCCATTTACTGTGACCAGTTCATCGGATAAAACAAAATCCAGACCAGCAAGCTGTTCTTCTGACATGCCTGATCCCTGTACAGCAGTGAGAGTATTCATAATTTCATTGATTGTCTGCTTTACCTCAGATGCAAGCGCCTGTTCGTACATCCACATTCCACTCTCAGAGTCATAGCTGTAGAGATCGTATGCCTCTGCGTTTGGAACGGCATACATATCCATCTCCATGGATTCTGTCACGCCCATCGCAGATACATCCATGCCCATATTCATGGCCATTCCCATATCTTCTGAAATCTTCATGCCGAAATTTCCGCCTATTCCTGTGCCGATGCTTGTAGGAACTGCATCTTCTCCGCTTCCTGTAATCATTTCTATATTCAAAACCATATCAAATCCTGCATCAATATCAAAAGATGATACATTCTGCATTGCAGCCATAGAGTCCTGCATAATACTTTCCGGTGTCACAGCACTGTCAAAGCCTGTCAGAAGCAGAAAACTTGTTCCTAAAATGGCACTGAGGGACAAAAATCTTTTTTTCATAATCGTTTCCTCCTGGGATTAAATTTATAGCTTTAATATACCATATTTACTTCTTTTATTCTACGAAAATTGTGCAGAATATTTTTAAGATTTTCATAATTTTACTCAGCGCAGAAATAAATTTTTTTCACTCAGCGCTCCATCTGTGACTGTCGATCTGCCGTGTGCACAAGATCTCCTCATCCTGTTCTATACCGGCATAGAAATTTAAAAATCGGGCATAATACAGGAACAAAGCGATCAATAAAATTTCAGATAAATTTAGATATTTGAGATAGTAAGGAGGATGAAGATGAAAATTTTAGAATTAACAGAACAGAATTTTGAGCAGTATGTGATGCACAGTGAAAAACCGGTAATCGTCGATTTCTATGCCCCATGGTGCGCACCGTGTAAATCAATGGCTCCTGTATTGGAGGAACTCTCCTCCGAACACCCGGACTGCCCAATCGGCAAGGTGAATGTTGACGAATACCCGAATCTGGCAAGAGAATTTCAGGTCATGTCTGTCCCCACATTCTTTCTGATAAAAAATGGTAAACCCGAAAAAAGAGTGACCGGCGCCGTAAAAAAATCAGAATTAGAAAAATGGTGTATACAGGCAGAATCGTAAAATAAAAAAAGGCTGTAAAAAACAGCCCCTTTTTATTTTACGGCGATTTTTCTATTAGGGGAGTTTTTTTACAGCCCCAGATCTTCCTGTTTTATCTCTCACATCAGGTCTTGTGTAATTTTCAGACCCGTCGGCGTCGCTGCAAGTCCGCCCTCGCCTGTCTCCCGCAGAGAGCAGGGCATCTGAATTCCAATATCACGCATGGCGTCAATCACTTCATCTGCTGGAACAGCTGATCGAACTCCAGCGATGGCAAGATCTGCGCTTGTGACTGCATTGACTGCGCCGATCACATTTCTCTTTACACAAGGAACCTCCACCAGTCCTGCAATCGGATCACATGCAAGACCAAGCAAATTTTTCAATGCAAGCGCACTTGCATGGACAATCTCCTCATTGCCCCCTCCATTCAGATATGCTACTGCACCTGCTGCCATTGCGCTTGCAGACCCAATCTCCGCCTGGCATCCGCCTTCCGCCCCTGAGATAAAAGCTCTGGCCGCAATGACTTCTCCGATTCCAGCCGCCACAAAAAGAGATTCCAGCATCGTTTTATTCGGTATATTTCTTTCTTCTTCACACGTCAGCAGAACAGCTGGCAGAACACCGCATGATCCTGCTGTCGGAGCTGCCACGATACGGCGCATACAAGCGTTTGACTCTCCCATTTTAACGGCCCTCGCCATCACACGGCAGAGAAAATCACCGCAAAATAACGTCTTGTTTTTAGAAGCTTCCAGAATTTTCTGTCCGTCTCCTCCCACAAGACCGCTCGCTGACCGAAGAGAAGCGTCGTATGACAGATCTGCTTCCCGCATAGCCTGATACATCGTGTTCATTTTGGAAAAAGAGCTTTCTTTTGAGACCTGACGCATCGTCATATCATCCTCGACCACGATCTCCCAAAATGGTTTTTTCTTCTGCTGCGACTGTTCTAAAATTTCTGTTAAAGATCTAAAACTCATGGGAACCCTCCAAATTGAGATATGTTACTTTTAATACACCGTGCATCTGTTCCAGCCACTGAATCACAATCGGCGGAATCTCCTCGTCGCATTCAATGACCATAATCGCATTTCCTCCGCGGATGTCACGGTAGAGCTGCATCGTTGCAATATTAATATGCTTGCTTCCCAACACGGAAGTGACCTCTGTCACATAACCGGGCTGATCTATATTGTGAACGATCAATGTAGGGAGCTCGCCGCTGAAATGAACTTCCAGCCCGTCGATCCGGCAGACCTGTATTCTGCCTCCGCCGATGGAAGACGCCATCACCTCCACAGTACGTCCGCTTGTCCCTTTCATCTGCAGCAGCACTGTGTTTGGATGAACGTCCCGCAGATCGGTGCATGAAAACTGAAAATTCAGCCCTGCTTCTTTTGCGAAAGAAAAGCTTTGCGGAATACGGATATCATCCGGTTCCATTCCGAGCAGTCCTGCGACCAGAGCACGGTCTGTGCCATGTCCCTTTCCGGTCGCACGAAAAGAACCATGCAGAACGATTGTGACCGATTGAATCGGTTCCCCCATCAATTTTCGGGCGATCAGTCCAATCCGCACGGCGCCCGCTGTATGAGAGCTGGAAGGTCCTACCATAATAGGACCGATAATATCAAAAAGATTCATGAAATTGAGAGTCCTTTCCTAAAAAATAGATATCAAATATCTTTTTTTATTATATCATGGCAGCTGTCAAAAAAACAGGGGAAAGAAAATTGATTCTAAACTGGAAAATTAAAAAAATCCTGTGTATAATAGGGGTATTATAAAAGAAAAAAACGGAGAAAGATTATGGAGATTCATGAATATTTTCCTTTTTGGAAACATCTTACAAAAGAGCAGCAAAATCGCCTTTCCTATTCTATCCATGAAAGAAAAGTCCCCAAAGGGACAATCCTTCATAATGGATCAGAAGACTGTGTCGGGCTGTTTGTCGTTCAGAAAGGTCAGTTAAGAGTATATACGATTTCAGATGAAGGCCGTGAGATCACTCTTTACCGTCTTTTTGAGAGAGATATCTGTCTTTTTTCAGCATCATGCATCATGAGCAGCATCCAGTTTGACATCGCTGTTTCCGCTGATGCCGATTCTGTATTATATCATATTCCGCCCAAGATCTATCAGCAGCTGATGAGAGAATCAGCAGCTGTCGCAAACTATACAAACGAGCTGATGGCTTCACGTTTTTCCAATGTTATGTGGCTGTTTGACCAGATTCTATATAAGCGTCTCGATTCGAGACTGGCAGCATTTCTGGTGGAAGAGATGGAATTGCAGCAGACAGACGAATTAAAAATGACGCATGAAATGATTGCCCAGCATCTTGGATCTGCACGAGAAGTGATCAGCAGAATGCTGAAATATTTTCAAAATGAAAAAATTGTAAAGCTGGGACGCAGCAGTATTTTGATCCTGGATGAAAAAAAATTAAGGGAGACGGCATCGGACAGTCTGAGATTGTAATATAAACCGCTCGGTAATTGCATTGCAGCCCATTCAACGAACTGCACCCTATATTTTTTTCAAAACGTGACATTGTCACAGTCAAACTCTTTTTTTCTGTGTATAGTATAGACATAAAACAGAGATACAAAAATGGAAAATAAGAAAGGGGCAGAGAACAATGTCAGCATATATGATCAATAAAAATAATTTTAAACAGGAAGTATTAGAAGAGAACGGAACCGTGGTTATTGATTTTTTTGCACCATGGTGTTCACCGTGCAAAATGTTCTCACCTGTTGTGGATAAAATAGCAGAAGAATATAAAGGCAGTGTAAAAGTAGGAAAGGTCAATATTGATGAAGACCCTGAACTGGCACAGGAATTTGGTGTGATGAGCATCCCGACACTGATTGTAATGAGAGATGGAAAGGTTTTAAACCGCTCCGTGGGACTGAAATCCCAAAAAGAAATCGAAAAAATGATTCAGTCATAAATCATATAGAAAAACCGCAATACAAAAATCCAACCCACAAATAAAAAATGCAGAATTCTCTATGGAAATTTTCCCGATGAGAATTCTGCATTTTTGCCATTTATCCCATTTTTGTACATACTGGAACCTGCTGTCAAACTGCAGCCGTTTCCCGCCCCGTCTCTCACAGCCAGACATAGACACAAAATAGGATAAATAAAAATGCCGCTCCCGCAAAGATCAATCCAATCGCCAGGCACGCTGCCATTACGCTTCGATATAATACCCAGCGTTCCTTTTTTGTCATTTCATCCAGCGGTGATTTTCTTTTTTCTGTTCCGATTTCCTGCGGGATATCACCCCCCATTTTCTCCCGCATTGCACGCTCTTTGTCATACCATGGCATTCCTTCAATATTCATATTAGCAATCTGCCGTCCATCGTCTTCAAATTTTTCTTTTTTTCCCAATTTTTATCTCCTCTCTTCATTTATCTTTTTGATCCTGTCAAGTAACTGCCTCTAAGCTGCAAAGCGCCGCCAGCTTGGGATTTTAAAACAGGAGGACCCCCGCAGTGCAATTTTACCGTGCACTGCGGCAGTCCCCCTGTCTGTTTTTTTATTTAGTCATACAGATGGCAGCGGACAACGTGTCCATTGCCCATATCTTTTGGCTGCGGCGCCTCCGTCTTACATTTTTCCATACATTTACTGCATCTTGTATGGAATTTACATCCTTTCGGAGGATTTGCCGGAGATGGAATACTTCCTTCCAGAATAATACGATTTCTCTTCAGATTCGGGTCCGGCATCGGAATTGCACTGAACAATGCCTGTGTATATGGGTGAAGAGGATTAGAGAAAATGTCTTTTGTTTCTCCGGTCTAGATCGGAAGAGCGTCGTGTAGGGAAA
>ERZ506621.69-NODE-69-length-18367-cov-4.78391_pt1 | contig 18367 bp, 20 predicted proteins | sample MGYA00512402_ERZ506621 | MGnify/ENA metagenome assembly ERZ506621 | reverse complement strand
ATCAAGAGAAACCTTGCTTTGGATACCGATCATGTTGTTGATTGGTGCAGAAATAGGATATCTTCTGTTGAAGCATCCATATCGAAAAGAACTGGTATATAACGGTTGACGGGTGTATCATTACGGTCAACGCTTATAGCTATACGATCATCACGGCGCATAAGGTACAGGAACAGCAAAGATAGCAATAAAGAACTGACAGAAAGAGCGGTACAAGAATATGACTTCACGAGAAAAGAAAAATAAAGTAATTCAACAAGTTATCAAACCGGCGCTCAAAGAAGCAGGTTTTCACAGCCTTCGGGGAACACAGGCTTTTTCCATCCATAAGGAAGCCTGCACAATCGCCGTAAATATTCAAAGCTCCCAATTTAACAGCAATGTTACTGGATTTTCCTTTTGGCTGAATATCGTAGTAGATACGCCTGACCTTTCAGATGAACAACTGCAAGATGTTACTTTTTTCAAATCTTTTACAGAAGCTTGCTTTTTGCCGCATCAAGGCAGGTTACACCCGCTCCGTGATATACGGGGTTATGTCATTGACGGTTATAAAAACTACAAGCCGATGGATACCCCCTATGAGAAGATTCAAGCCATCATTGCAAATGATATGCAGCAGTATATCATTCCGGGGCTATCCGAGATTGACAGCATAGCAGATTATCAAGAATGCGTTGCGCTGTGGCAAGAAGAATCAAAAAGTCAGTTTGTACGTCTGGTAGATTACTTTTCGGAAGCGCATATGCTGACATTACCGTTTCAAAAAGATACTTGGATTGGCACCGTAAATATGAAAGAGCTCGTTGAGAAGAAAAAGACACTATGCCTTACCACAGATGAAATCATGCAAAATAAATCAATTTATTGCAAAGTGCGTGAATTATCAACGCATCCGCAAGAGGACACATGGCCATTGATTTGCATGACGCTCTCTGCAGAATAAGATGATTTGAAATGTGCGGAACTTCCTTTGAGAAGGAGGAGCAAATAATGAAGCGTTATGGAAATGATTCGGGATCATTGCCTCCGTAACGCTTGTTCGTATTTTTATACAGGTATAAAAGTACGATATTCGACAGACCTTAACACAAAGAGCAACATTATGCAAGAAAAAGAAATACGAATACACTATAATGATATTATTGGAGTAATTTTTGCGGAGGTGACTTATGGATCATTCCAACAGTAAAATTGTTTTTGACGAAAAACTGAATATAGAGGTATTAACACTGACAGGAATGATTGAAAGTTTGCCTCCGCATTTTCATGATTACTATGAATTAGGCTATATAGAGAGCGGGAGCCGACGAGTAATATGTCAAGGTAAGGAATACACCATAGGAAAAAATGATCTGCTCCTTTTCAACCCGAAAGATAATCATACTTGTTTGGAATTGAAAAAGGAACTGTTGGATTTTAGATGTTTCCACATCACTACTGAACGCATGGAAGAATTGACATTGGAATGTTTAGGATTTGCCATATGTCCGTATTTTGAACCGCAGATTGTTTATCAGAGTGATCTTATTCCGCAAATCACAGAGTTGATTGACTTAATTGAGAATGGTTCATATTGCGATTTACAAAAGGAAGAATTGCTTTATATGATCATTGGCGATTTGGTTGCAGATTATTCTCAACCATTGGAGTGCGAACAAATAGAAGCTTCGGATATTGTAGAACGTGCTTGTGAGTATATTGAAAGGCATTACGCCTCAAACATATCTTTATGCGATTTAAGTACCTTTACGGGTTTCAGCAAGTACCACTTTATTCGGATGTTTACGAGAGAAAAGGGAATATCTCCTTATCGCTTTATTGAATGTACTAAAATGACTGAAGCCAAAAAAATGCTGAAGGCCGGAGAAGATTTATCAAATATTACCTATCAGCTTGGTTTTAGCAGCCAAAGCCACTTTACCAATTTTTTTAAGAAATACGCCATGGTTACTCCAAAACAATATAGTAAGCTTTATAACGCTTAAAATGTATTTTTTGTTGAGTATAGATCCATACTAACAGGAGATGATGATATGGGAAATTAGCCGTGATAGAAATCTCTGAGTCAGGAGATAAAATTGGAGAAAAACTGCTTATGCTGTTAAACGTCCAGCAGCGGCAGGCATTAATAAAATACCTTCTTAGTCAAGAAAAGAAGGATACCGATTCAGCTGATAGCCCATGTGACAGCTTTCAAATCCATGATCCGCAGGCGGAGGTCGGTGGAGTATTCACAGAGATCGAGATGGGAGAGCTATACTTTTGTTTGGAGCAGCGGCTTGTACGTGTGAGAGGACAAGTGATTGAGTTAACAGCAAAAGAATTTGATATTCTTGCGCTATTGCTCACACATCCCAAAAGGGTATTTACTTATGAATTGATCATGGAGTTGGTCTGGAACGAGGATTATACTTTTTATTCCAAAAAAGCGGTAAGCAATCACATGAGTAACCTGCGGAAGAAACTCAAAGTTACACCGGATGCTCTGGACTATATTAAAAACATTGTTGGTGTCGGCTATAAATTTGAAGCACCATAAAAAACATATAATTTGCCATTGTTAGCAGAATAGCGGTAATCGTCAAGAATCTGGATAAACTGGCCCGTCAGCTCGTCGTGCCTTGACGATTATTTGCGATTCTGCTATTGTTGTTTCATATACGGTTTTGACACATAATAAAGATAGATTATCGCAATGTAAGGAGTAATGCAATGAATGAAAAAATCTTAGTGGTTGATGATGAAAAAGAATTGGCCGACTTAGTTGAAGTATATCTGAAAAACGATGGATATACCGTTTATAAATTTTATAATGGCAAGGATGCACTAAAGTGTATTGAATCCGTGGAACTGGATTTAGCCATATTGGATATCATGCTTCCGGATGTAGACGGGTTTCAGATCTGCCAGAAAATCCGGGAAAAGTTTTACTTCCCTGTTATCATGCTGACAGCAAAAGTGGAGGACGGGGATAAAATCATGGGACTGTCTGTGGCAGATGATTATATTACGAAGCCGTTTAACCCGTTGGAAGTGGTTGCGAGGGTAAAGGCGCAGCTAAGGCAGTACATGCGGTACAAGCAGCCCAGCATAAAGCAGGAGGCTGAACGCACGGAATACGATATCCGGGGAATGACAATCAGCAAGAGCAGCCATAAGTGTATCCTGTTTGGAAAGGAAATTCAGCTGACGCCAACAGAGTTTTCCATCCTTTGGTATCTGTGCGAGCGTCAGGGGACGGTTGTTTCTACGGAGGAATTATTTGAGGCAGTATGGGGAGAACGGTATTTTGACAGCAATAATACCGTGATGGCGCATATCGGGCGTCTCCGGGAGAAAATGAAGGAACCGTCAAGAAACCCGAAATTTATAAAAACCGTGTGGGGAGTGGGATATACCATTGAAAAATAGAGATAAAACCAGTCATGAAGATGACTATTTACTTTTTAAAAACAGACTGTCCGTTAAAATACTTCTGATGATGGCGTGCTCCATTCTAATTATAGCGGTGGTTTATCTGTTCGTCTTAAAAGATAATTTTGCAAATGTGGTGGTAGCCATTTTAGACAGCTTTATCTATCATGATCGGGATGAGGCGGTGGCTGTTTATCTGAGAACCTTTAAGGCGTATGAGATATGGCTTTTCCTGATAGCAGTCATGGGTGTGTTTTTTATCATCTTCCGCCGTTCTCTGGACAGCATATCAAAATATTTTAAGGAGATCAACCGGGGCATTGATACCCTGGTGAATGAAGATACCAACGATATTGAGCTGCCTCCGGAACTGGCTTCGACCGAAAGGAAAATCAATTCCATACGGCATACACTGACGAAACGGAAAACGGACGCCGAGCTTGCGGAACAGCGGAAAAACGACCTTGTCATGTACCTGGCTCATGACTTGAAGACTCCGCTTTCATCGGTTATAGGGTATTTAAACCTGTTAAGGGATGAGAATCAAATCTCCGAGGAACTCCGGGAAAAATATCTGACCATTTCGCTGGATAAGGCTGAGCGTCTGGAAGAACTGATCAATGAGTTTTTTTGAAATTACAAGGTTTAACCTTTCAAACATCACGCTTGTGTACAGCAAAATCAATCTGACGATGATGCTGGAACAGCTGGGGCATGAGTTTAAGCCGATGCTGGCCGGAAAAAATCTCAAATGTGAATTTGATGTTCAGCCGGACATGATGCTGTCCTGTGATGCCAACAAACTGCAGAGAGTGTTCGATAATCTGCTGAGAAATGCCGTCAGCTACTGTTATGAGAACACCACCATTCAAGTGAAAGCCAGGCAGACAGAAGACCATGTGCTCATCCAAGTCATAAATGAAGGGGATACGATCCCCGAGGAGAGATTGGAAAGAATCTTTGAGCAGTTTTATCGCCTGGATGTGTCACGAAGCTCAAGCACCGGCGGAGCCGGTCTGGGACTTGCGATTGCAAAAGAGATTGTGGAACTGCACCATGGACAGATCACTGCCCGCAGCGAAAACGGTATCACCTGTTTTGAGGTTACATTGCCCACCGTAGGAAAATCGTAAGAAATTCCGAGATAAACCGTGTGTTATCCATAAAATAATGCGAAAAAATAAATCGCTCCATTCTGATATGCTTTATATCAGGAGGGGCGATTTTTTTGCTTTCAGAAAGGAGTTCAGGGTGATGATGGAATATCAAAATAATAATGGAAACTACGACAAAAGGAATCGTAGAAAAAACCAAAAAAGAAAATTGCTTTTTTACAGGGCTGCATGTGCCATGCTCGGTCTGCTCATAGTCTCTGTAATTTTTGGAACTGTGTATTTTCTCAGAGAGAGTAAAGATCTGGATCTTCCATCCAAAGAAAATATAAAGACAGGCAAGGACTATTCATTTCTGGCCGACGACCAGAGTGAGGAGGAGTCTCCAGTTTCGGAGCCGGCCATATCCAACCGGGCGAATGCGATTGACCTGAACATCATAGCAGCAAATGCCATTGTGGTGAATAAAGACACCGATGCGTTATTGTATCAAAAAAACGGCACGGACAGAATTGCGCCGGCCAGTACAGCCAAAATGATTACGGCGTTGACTGTGCTTGAATATTGTTCTCCGGAGGATGAGATGAGAGTCGGTGCGGAGATTGAAATGATCCATAGTGATTCGTCAACAGCATGGCTTATGAAAGGCGATACTCTGACTGTCAGGCAGCTTCTGATTGCCCTGATGCTTCCGTCCGGCAATGATGCAGCTTATACCCTTGCAGTCAATACCGGAAAGACCATTGCGGGTGATAACAGCCTGTCCAATCAGCAGGCCATTCAAATATTCATGGATAAGGTAAATGAGAAGGCCAAGGCAATTGGTGTTACAGACTCGAATTTTGTGGTTCCGGATGGGTATGACGCCGAGGGACAGTATACCACGGCCTATGATCTTGCCATCATTGCAAAGGCATGTTTGGAGAATCCCATTATTTCAGAAATTGTGGCGAGCAATACGTCATATGAAAGATGGCCGAATGGCAGAGAGGTTACTTACAACAATTCCAATGAACTTCTCGATCCGAACAGTCCCTATTACCGTCCAGAGGTGATCGGTCTGAAAACCGGGACCAGCAGCCTTGGCGGTGCATGTGTCGTCTCCGCAGCAGTGATTGACGGAGAAACCTATATCTGCGTAGTCATGGGCTCTACGAAAGAAAGCAGGTTTCAGGACAGCGTTGATATTTTAGATAAAATCAAAGCCCGGTAATAGGAGAAGGAGGAAACGAATGAATAAAAAAATGGATATTACTGTTTTTGGATGTGAGCCAGACGAAATGGAGGTCTTTCAAAAGATTTCTTATGAGCTTGGTGTTACAGCCACACTCATAAAAGATTCTATATCAGAAAGCAATGCTGGATTAGCTGCTGGATGCTGCTGCGTAAGTGTAAGCCATAAAGCGGAGCTATCAGAACCGATTCTTCTTGCACTAAAAAATGCAGGGGTAAAGTATATCAGTACCCGGAGCATTGGCTTTAACCATATTGATATACAGGCAGCCGGGTTGCTGGGTATGGTTGTTGGCACAGTAGAATACTCGCCGGGAAGTGTGGCCGATTATACCGTCATGCTGATGCTTATGCTGATGCGCGGCACAAAGTCGATTCTGCGTGAAACCCAGAGGCAGAATTATTGCCTGAATGACCCTGCGCGGAAAAGAACTGCGGGATATGACCGTCGGTGTGTTAGGAACTGGGCGAATCGGACAGGCAGTCATGGAACGCCTGAGGGGATTCGGCTGTAAGGTATTGGCGTATGACCGAAATCAAAAAACAGGAGCGGACTATGTTTCGTTTCATGAGCTGCTGGAAAAAAGTGACATTGTTACACTGCATATTCCGTTGGCGGAGGATACCCGTCATATGATTGGCTATGAAGAGCTGGAAATGATGAAACAGGAGGCGCTTCTGATCAATACAGGGCGGGGCGCTTTAGTGGATACCGCAGCATTGGTAGAAGCATTAAAAGGACAGAAAATCGGCGGCGCCGCCCTGGATGTTTTGGAAGGCGAAGAAGGTATCTTTTACCATGACTGCACCCAAAGAAGAATAGAGCATCCTTTCCTATCGGTCCTGCAGGGAATGCCGAATGTCATTGTTACGCCGCACACAGCCTATCACACGGAGCGGGTGTTGGTTGACACGGTTAGAAATACCATTAGAAATTGTTTGAATTTTGAAAGGAGTCTGGGAAATGTTTAAGATTAAAGTTGCAGTTCTGTTTGGGGGCTGTTCAGAGGAACATAATGTTTCGATAAAATCTGCGATGGAGATAGCCACAAACATAGATACAAAAAAATATCAGCCTTATTATATTGGAATCACAAAATCCGGCATTTGGAAGATGTGTGAAAAACCTTGTTTGGAGTGGGAACAATATGCGGGGGATCCGGTTGTTTTTTCGCCGGACAGAAATACGCATGGTCTGCTGATACAAAAAGACAAAGGGTATGAAATCCAGCCTGTGGATGTGGTATTACCGATGATTCATGGCAAGTTTGGCGAGGATGGCTCCATACAAGGCTTGCTTGAATTGTCAGGCATTCCGTATGTGGGATGCGATATTCAAAGCTCCGTAATCTGCATGGATAAGGCGCTTGCATATACCGTTGTGAAAAATGAGGGTATCGCTGTGCCTGGGTTCCGGATCCTTCAGGAGGGGGATCGCCTGGAAACGGAGGATTTCGTATATCCCGTCTTTGTAAAGCCTGCCCGTTCCGGCTCATCCTTTGGCGTAAACAAGGTATGCAGGGCAGAAGAACTGCAGGCAGCGATCGAAGATGCAAGAAAATATGACAGCAAGATTTTGATTGAAGAGGCCGTTACCGGGAGTGAGGTAGGCTGCGCCATACTGGGAAACGAAAATGATCTCATGGCTGGCGAGGTGGATCAGATTGAGCTGAGACACGGCTTTTTTAAGATTCATCAGGAAGCACAGCCGGAGAAGGGATCTGAAAATGCAGTCATCCGAGTTCCAGCCGCCTTACCGGATGAGGTAAGAGAACGGATTCAGAAAACAGCAATGAAGATTTACCGGATACTTGGCTGCCGAGGATTGGCCCGCATTGACCTGTTTTTGCGGGAGGACGGCTGCATTGTGTTGAATGAAGTGAATACCATGCCGGGTTTTACTTCCTACAGCCGCTATCCCCGCATGATGACAGCAGCCGGTTTTACGCTTACTGAAATACTGGATCGCTTGATTGAACTTTCACTTAGGAGGTAACTGCCATGAAAAAGAACTTTGCCTTTTTAGATGAAATGATTCCCGGAATCCGATGGGATGCTAAATATGCCACATGGGACAATTTCACCGGGAAACCGGTAGACGGATACATGGTAAACCGTGTTATGGGAACGAAGGAGCTGGGAGTTGCTTTGCGTAAGGCTCAGAAGATGGCGGAGAAACTGGGATATGGTTTGCTCTTATGGGACGGCTATCGCCCCCAGTGCGCAGTGGATTGTTTTCTGAATTGGGCTTCCCAACCGGAAGACAATCTGACGAAAAAGCGTTACTATCCAAATATCAAAAGGAATGAGATGGTTGCGAAGGGGTATGTGGCCTCACAATCCAGCCACAGCCGTGGAAGTACGGTTGACCTTACAATTTTTCATTTGAATAGCGGTATGCTTGTTCCTATGGGCGGAGATTTTGACTTTATGGATGAACGGTCACACCATGCCGCAAGCGGTCTGAGCGAAGAAGAATCAAAAAACCGGCAGTGCTTGCGTTATATCATGGAGAGCAGCGGATTTGAAGCCTATCGTTATGAATGGTGGCATTACGTCTTGGCGGACGAGCCATACCCGGATACATATTTTGATTTTTGCATTGCCTAGTGAGAACTTGAAGAAATGAAAATTGCAAGTTGTACAAAGGGCAGGAATAAAAATCCATAGAAACACCCTAAATAAAGGCTTTCGGCACACATTGTTGTGGCTGCAAACCTTTATTTTTATGTAGTTAGATTGTGAAGTAGCAAGGCTACTCGTTTGTGTGTGCCCCAGTGTCTGTTCTGAACTCTTAAAAATAAAAATCAAAAAGTGATAATTGGACGAATTTTTTTTGATCATTCTGCGAAAATTGACGTACCCTACTTACTTTTTTACTTTTTCTATGATACAATACTGACAGACAGTCGGTTTAATGAATAAGGGATGGTGACAAAATGCGGATTGTCAAAGAAGCGGAAGAACGCAAAAATGAAATTTTGGATGTGGCAGAGCGGTTATTTGGAACAAAAGGCTTCGATAACACCAGTACAAATGATATTTTGAATGAGATTGGAATTGCAAGGGGAACGCTGTACTATCATTTTAAGTCAAAAGAAGATATTCTGGATGCCATGATCGAGCGGATGTCGAGGCAACTCATAAAAAAGGCGGCAGACATTTTCAACCAAAAAGACATACCCGTATTGCAGCGGTTAACTATGATGATGATGGCATTAAATGTAGATGGAAATCTCGGACAGGAAGTCATGGATCAGGTTCATAAACCGCAGAATGCGCTGCTCCATCAGAAAATGCAGATTGGACTGCTGACCGGAATCAATCCCCTCATCACAAGCTTGATTGAAGAAGGAATCGCCCAGGGAATCTGCCAGACAGACTTTCCAGCGGAGGTGGCGGAAATGACGCTGTTGTATTCCAACGCCGTATTCGATGACCTGATGCAGTATAGCGAGGACGAGCGACAACAAAAGGTTACAGCCTTTATTTATAATTTGGAGCGATTATTGGGGATGGAACGGGGAAGTATGCAGGCTGCTATTCTCCCCATATTTCAAAACGACCAGCAAAAATAGCGAAAATAGAGGAACAGGATGGTTCCTTTATTTTCAATCTATATACCGACAGGCAGACGGTCTATATTTCGTGGAGGATTAAGAAAATGAAAAACAAGAAAAGCAATTTTTCAAAATTTATGCTGTTGTGGGCAGGCGAATTTATCTCGGCCATTGGCGGAGGACTGACAAGTTTTGGGCTGGGCGTTTATGTGTTCAAGCAGACAGGGAGTGCAGGAAGTATGGCGCTGGTTACACTGTTGGCTTTCCTGCCAACTCTGCTGCTCAGTGTCCCGGCTGGCGTACTGGCAGATCGTTATGACAGGCGGCTGCTTATGATGGTCGGGGATGGGTGTTCGGCATTTGGTATTTTTTATATACTGCTGTGCATGATGAATGGCGAAGCGGCTCTCTGGCAGATATGTGTCGGCGTTTTCATCAGCTCTACCTTCTCCGCTCTGCTGGAACCGTCCTATCGAGCGACTGTGACGGATCTCCTGACCAGTGAGGAATATTCCAAAGCCAGCGGCATGGTGAGTATTGCCGGAAGTGCAAGGTATTTGATCTCTCCTATCCTGGCTGGTGGGCTACTGGCGGTCAGTGACATTAAGCTGTTGCTGGTGATTGACATTTGCACTTTTTTCCCTACCGTGATTGGCGCCGCGGTGGTGCGGAAGGAGATCGCCAGAAAGAAAGCCTGGGATAAGCCTTCCTTTGGAGAAAGTCTGCGTCAGGGCTGGAGTGCAATAGCGGGCAATCGGGGTATTTCTGTTTTGATTGCGATTTCCGCAGTTATGACCTGTTTTATGGGAACCTTCCAAACTCTGGCCCAGCCCATGATCCTTGATTTTGCGGACAGCGCCACACTGGGTGTTGGGGAAACCGTCTGTGCCTGCGGGATGCTGGTATCCAGCCTGTTTTTAGGTGCGAAAGGCATTAAGCGGGGATATGTCAAAGTCTTGAGTGTGTCCCTGTTTCTGGCTGGGATCGGTATGATCGGATTTGGCGTTTGGGAGAATATCTATCTGATATGTCTGTTTGGTTTCCTGTTTTTTGCCACCCTGCCGTTTGCCAACAACTGTCTGGATTATCTGGTCAGAACCAACATCCCGGACGAACTACAGGGGCGGGCCTGGGGTGTGATCGGATTTTTATCGCAGATTGGGTATGTAGTGGCCTATGGTGCGGCGGGTGCAGCGGCTGACGGGACGGCGGCATTGTTCCGGCTCAGTGTGGGACGGGGCGCTGCCAGCGTCGTTATGGTGGCGGGCGGACTGCTCAGCCTAACGGCCCTGCTGCTGGGTTCCATGAAAAGCGTCAGGGCATTGGAAAGGAAGTTGTCATGCTAAAGAAATTGATTTGGAATGATGTCAAACAGAATAAGCTGATGTCTACCGCTACGGTTTTCTTCATGGCGATCTCCGCTGCGCTGCTGACATTGACGGTGCTTCTTAGTGGTAATCTGTTGGGAGCCATCAACACTTTGATGGACAGTGCCGGTGTCCCCGACTTCATACAGATGCACACCGGGGCAGTAGAGGAGGCGGAATTTACTCGCTTTGCTGAAAGCTGCGCAGAGGTACAGGATTGGCAAATATGCCGCTTCTTGAATCTGGATAACAGCAATGTCGCATTGGACGGTCAAAGCCTGATCGACAGCACTCAGGACAACGGGCTTTGTGTGCAGGGAGAACGATTCGACTTTCTGCTAGGCATGGATGGCGCGTGCCCACAGATTTTGCCGGGAGAGGTCTATGTCCCCATCTGCTACCGTGACCGATATGGCTTGGCGGCAGGAAGTACCATGACGATTGGCGGCCAGACGCTTACGGTTGCGGGATTTATCCGGGACGCGCAGATGAACTCCATGATGGCTTCGTCAAAACGCTTTCTGGTCAGCGCGGCAGATTATGCGCTGCTGCGCGGCCAGGGTGAGGAAGAATACCTGATTGAATTTCTGCTGCGGGACGGGGCTGATATGAATATCTTTCAGACAGCCTATACCGCCAGCAGCCTTCCTGCTAATGGTCCGACCATCACCCGACCTCTGGTTCGCATGATGAACGCACTATCCGATGGGACAATGATTTTTGTGATCTTTCTTATGAGTATCATTGTGCTGCTGATCTCCATGCTTTGTATTCATTTCATCCTGTCTTTACAGATGGAGCGGGACAGAAAAGAAGTGGGAATGCTGAAAGCTCTTGGAATCGGACGAAAAGAAATCAGACGTCTTTATTTTGCGAAATATCTTCTGTTCTCCCTCTGTGGTGCGTTTATTGGGCTGGGGACAGCGGCTATCCCTCAAAAGCCGCTTGTTAGACAACTTCAGGAGCTATACGGGACGACGGATCAAGGAACTTGGAAAACACTTGCCGCTCTTCTGGCGGCACTGCTGGCCGAGGGTATCATTCTTCTCTCTATCCGTCATTCCTTAAAAAAGACGGACAAATTATCTGCGCTCTCTGCAATGTTCCAGATGCAGAGAGGCGATAAAGGATATGGGAAGTATCTTCTGATTGGATTTGTCACAGCGGCCTGCACCTTTTTGATGCTCGTTCCGCAAAACCTTTATAACACGGTTTCCTCTCCGAAGTTTGTAACCTATATGGGAATTGGCAGCGCGGAAATCCGTATTGACGTCCGGCAGATCAAAGACATTGACAGTATGACCGCTCAGATTGCCACTGCGTTGGGGCAAGACCCACAAGTGAAAGAATATACAACCCTCCAGACCTGTTCTTATCCGGCTGCTCTGCCGGATGGCGGGACGGTCAATCTGACGGTGGAAACAGGCGACCATAGTATTTTTCCTGTCAGCTTCTCAGCCGGAATACTACCGACGGGTGAAAACGAGATCGCGCTGTCCTCTTTGAACGCGGAAGAATTGAAGCTGTCTGTCGGTGATACGCTGGACTTAAATGTAAACGGAAAAAAGTCAGGCTACACCGTCTGCGGTATTTATTCCGATATTACGAACGGCGGCAAAACGGCGAAAATTCGTAACAGACCTGATACTGCTCCCGTGATTTGGAGTGTCCTATATGCCTCTCTGGAAGAATCGACAGATAAAGAACAGTGGATGGCAAAGTATCGTGGGACGGGTGTAGATGTGACGGACGTTGAGGACTACGTTCGAGACACTTACGCACAGACACTGGTGCAGCTTCGGCTGGCATCGCGGGTGGCAGGGGGGGATCGCCGTGCTGGTCACAGCCGTGGTGCTGACGCTGTTCCTGCGGCTCATTGTGGAGCGGGAGCGTTATGCAATTTCTCTGCGTAAAGCCCTGGGCTTTACCAGCGGAACAATAAAACGCATCTATTTTACAAAAGGGCTTGTGCCTGCTGTATTAGGCATCGTGGCCGGGCTTACCCTGGGCCACCTGTGTGGGGAAAGTTTGTGCGGGATGGTTTTGAAGTCTTTAGGTGCGGACAGTTTTCGTTTTGTTATAAACTGGGGGCAAGTGATGGCTGGCATACCGATTGTCATTTTAGGGGCGGCGATTTTGGCGGTTTGGGCCGGTATCTCGCAAATCGGGCAAATCAAAGCCTATGAGTGTTGCAGGGGAAAGGAGTAGCGCAAATGGACAAACTGCTTCAAGTAGAAAATTTGAATAAAGATAAGATATTGCACAAGGTTTCCTTTGAGATGAAACAGGGTGAAATGCTGGCGGTCATGGGGCCGTCCGGCTCCGGAAAATCCACGCTGCTCTACAATGTATCGGGCATGGATCAGCCAACTGGCGGAAAAGTCTGGCTGGGTGATACGGAGATCACCGGGCTTTCCGAGGAAGCAAAAGCTGATTTGCGCCTGCATCGGATGGGTTTCATTTTTCAGCAGATGAACATGATCGCCAATCTGAACATTCTGGACAATATTTTACTGCCAGTGATGCAGGCCAACAAAGGCAAGGGCGGAAAATCAAAGTCCGAGCTTATAGCGGAAGCAAAAAGGCGGATGCGGCAGCTTTCCATTTCCGAATTGGGGAGTCGTCAGATCACACAAGTTTCCGGGGGACAACTCCAACGGGCGTGTATCTGCCGGAGCATAATGAACGAGCCGGAAATCCTATTTGCCGACGAACCCACTGGCGCACTAAATAAAAGTGCGGCAGTGGAAGTGGTTGCGGAGCTGCTCAAGCTGAACCGGGAAGGTATGTCTATTCTTATGGTGACCCATGACAGTAAAGTTGCCAGCACCTGTGACAGAATCATGTATTTACTGGATGGCAGTATTCGTGGAGAACTGGCATTAGGCAAGCTGGGAAGCAGTATGGAAAAACAGCGGGAAGAAAGGGTAAACAAATGGCTGATGGATATGGGATGGTGAAATTGGTTAAAACGATTTGAGGCGAAATGTCAAAATAAAATCAGCGGAGGGAAAACATGTAATTGATTATGCAGCCCCTTGTTCTCAATGTTCGCAATGTAGCGTGGTGAGATATACATTTCGTCGCCTACCTTTTTGCGGCTCTCCTTGCGCCCTGTACGCGCTGCCTTTATCGCTGCCCCAAAAGCCTTGAAGTCGTATTTCGGTACTAGTCTTTTTGCCATAATTATTCATCTTGTTACATTTTACTGTTCACCTTTCTTTTGGGATATGTCTACACAGTTCTATTGAATAGCCAAAATAGAACACATTTACCGCTATACCGTTTTTCGGAAAGATGAAAATTGGGTGAAAGTTTCCGTAAGTCCATTGACAGCTAATTCTAATTAGCTTATAATGTAACAGGCTAATTTGAATTAGCTTAGGAGGTAATGGAATGACAACAAAACAGAAAATTTTGAATGAAGCTCTGACACTGTTTGCGGAAAAGGGATATAGTGCGGTTTATGTCGGTGAGATTGCCGACGCCGTAGGCATAAAAACACCATCACTATATAAACACTACAAGAGCAAGCAGGACATTTTTAATTCTTGTGTTGAAGTTTTTGCGGAGCGAATGGAAAATATCAGAAATAATATACAGCTACCGGGAAGCAAGGCTGCTTCATTCTCTTATGAAACGATTACCGAAGAACAGCTTATTGAGGTTGCAAACGCTCTTTTTATGTTTTATTTGCAAGATAATGTGGCAGCAAAATTTCGTAAAATGCTGATGATAGAACGATACCATAACCCGGAAATTAACCGGCTGTTTGAAGATTTATTTATTACTGGAGCAATCGACTATGAAAAAGAAATATTTTCTAAACTTATAGACGCAAAAGTTATCAAAGGGGAAAATCCTTATATTATTGCGCTGCATTTTTACACACCTATATTCTATCTGCTTCAAAAATATGATATGCGCCCTGATGAGATAGAGGAAGCCAAACATGAACTTACCTTAGTAGTGCAAGAATTTTGTAAAACATATAAAGGAGCAAGGAATGACAACGAAAAGGACAACGGGAAAGGTTAGGAATAAGCACATGATAATATATGTCACAGGAGGTATTCTGCTTGTTCTTGCAGTCTATCTAATTGTTCAAGGAATACGGTGCAGTATAGCGGTAAAAGCAAGCAAAGAACGGCTTGCTGCTTATGGGGCTCAAACAGCTATATTGAGTTATGGCAATATGAGTTATGTTGATACGGGAGAGGGTGAAACAATCCTATCTGTTCATGGAATTTTTGGCGGCTACGACCAAGCCTATGATACTTGTATAGATTTTAACTCTGATTATAGAATTATAGCCCCCTCACGATTTGGATATTTAGGTAGTGATATTTTGGGTGATGGGACACCCGCTGAACAGGCAAAGGCTTATGTTGAACTATTGGATAAGTTAGAAATTGATAAAGTATATTTGTTGGCAACGTCGGCTGGCGGAAGCGTTGCTATTCGGTTCGCGTTGGATTATCCGGAACGAACAAAAGGCTTAATTTTATATTGCTCCGCTATGCCATATATAGAAAAGCCAGAAAAGTATATGGAATATGCCGGACCGCCCGCTTTTTTATGTAATGATTATGCTATGTTTTTATTTAGTCCATTATTCAGTCCTGTTATGGGTATGAAACCGTCCACGATTTATAGTATGATTCCTTGCGGTAGTAGAAAAAATGGCGTAATACTGGACGCTTCTGTTACTAATTCCGATATGGCAAGAAATTTTGACAGCTATCCTATTGAAGATTTACAAGTTCCGACACTGATTTTTCAAGCAAAAGACGATAAGCTAATAAACTATGCCGACACGGAAAATGCAGTAAAACGCTTCCCAAACTGCACATTTCTTTCTTTTGAAAACGGTGGACACTTAATGGTTGGACATGAGAAAGAAATCAAAGAAGCAGTCTTTAACTTTACAAAAACCGAAAATTTTAAGAACGGGATTTTGAGAAAATGAAAACAAATTATCTAAAAAAATATATTATCAGTTCATATGTCCTTGTCTGGCTACTTATCATTTTTGTGGCGGGGACGGCAAGTATGGTATTTCACGCGCCGCCCGTTATCATGTGGGTTGTCCGCAACCTTATTGCGTGGTCGCCGACTTATTTGCTTCTGATTGGCTGGAAGCATTTCAGACCCGATGAAACAAGGACAGACTTTGTAAAAAGGTGCTTTTCGGGAAAAATCAGACCGCTGTTATTGATACTTTCCTTTGCCCTTGTATTTGGAATTAGTTTGCTTGCGCTCTTTATCTTTTCCCGCATAGAGGGGAAAACAATGATCTCCTATATCGACTTTGGGACAACGCCGCTTGCTCTTAGTGTCTTTCTGTCCCTTACTTCTGGGCCGACAGGCGAGGAATTGGGCTGGCGTGGGTTTATGCGGGAGGAATTTAACAAAAGGTACAGTTTCCTCAAGTCATCAATTTGTCAAGGCTTGGTTTGGTGCTTCTGGCACACGCTGTTATGGATTGTGGATTCGGAGTTTACGGATTGGAGAGCGATACCCTACATTATCTCCAACATCGTTGTAATCACTTCCATTACCGTCCTGATGAATATTTTTCTGGAACGGCACAACAATCTAATCTACTCGGTGCTGCTGCACTTTGGCTTCAATATTCTGTACGTCTTTTTAGACGCGGATATAGGTTTCTTTGTAATTTTGACAGTGCTTCATCTGATTGTCACACCGACTGCTGTGCTAATTCGTAACAGAACAAATAAATTAAAGATTGCGGAGGAAAAGGCATGGAATTGATTATGCAACCCACAACTTCAACGTGCGGACAGGCGTGTATTGCTATGATCGCAGGAAAGAGCGTTGAAGAAGTAATAAAAGACATGAAAACAGATGGCCCCACGAGTATCGGTCAACTCATTGAAATACTGGATATATACGGTGTCAGCCATGCGGAAAAGAATAAACGAATTTCAAAGAAAAATCCTGTTCCCTATCCGTATTCTATTCTGATAGTCCACACAAATGCCGGATATACGCATTGGGCATTGTTTTATGACAGCAAATACTTTGACCCCGAATTTGGTTTAATCGAGGGTGAATACCCTCACGGGAAAATCACATCGTTTTTAGAGATATATTAAATGAGTAAAACGACAAATTAGTTTTATCGGGAAAACAACATATTATCATAGAGCCAGACGCACAGACGCAGAGCCGACAAACAAAGCGATAAATCGGGGCTTATTATGGATGTAAAACAATTTTGACAGCGTATTTTGTGTAATGTCAAAGAAGTTTGGTGGAAAAAAGGTAGATGATTAAGTATAGTTATTTCAGATGGAGGTCGTATATATGGAAATTGGTGAGAAGTTAAAAAGTTCCAGATTGAATGCGGGCATGACGCAAGAACAGATTGCAGAGAAAATAAATGTTTCGCGTCAAACGATTTCAAATTGGGAGAATGGAAAATCATTACCAGATGTAATAAGCCTAATTGAAATAAGCGACCTTTATCAAATAAGTTTAGATGACTTGCTGAAAGGAGACAAGAAAATGATGAAAAAAATTGAAAAGGACACGGATACGGTAAAGAGCAATCGGACTATGATGAACGTTGGGTGGGCTATGCTTATATGTTCATTTATATTTACAATCTGGAATAATTATAGTGGGAACAATTCGATTTTACAATTTATCAGTGCCGCTGCACCGTGGGTAATGTTGGCGGTTGGTATTGCTTGCATAGCACCATCAATTTCAGGCAAAAAGAAAGATTGATAATTTCCCGTTTATCGGGAAAAACGAAAATCATCACAGAGCCAGACGCACAGACGCAGAGCCGATGAACAAAGCGAAAAATCGGTATTTGTAAATGGAAAGAGAGATTAAACATGGCAGATATAGAAAGCAGTATTATGGCTACAAAGCAAGGATTTGAAAATAGTTTTTCTTCGGGAGATTTTTATAATAAACAGACACAAGATGAACAGCATTTGAAAAACATTCTTGACTTTTTGCCGATTAACGCTGATATGAAAATTTTAGATTTAGGCACAGGAAGCGGCTATTTGTCTTTTCCAATTGCGAAAAAATATTCAAATATATCAGTGATCGGACTGGATATTGTCGAAAAGGCATTAGAAGTCAATCGTTTTAGGGCAAAGGAAGAACAAATCCGAAACATTAGTTTTATAACCTATAATGGCATTGAGTTTCCGTTTTCTGATAGTGAGTTTGATATGGTTATTTCAAGATATGCGTTACATCATTTTCCAGATATACAGAAAAGTATTTCTGAGGTCAGTCGAGTTTTAAAGCGAGGAGGTTTCCTATTTGTTTCAGATCCGACACCCAATGCCAATGATACCAGTCGATTTGTAGATGGATATATGCAACTAAAAAAAGATGGTCATATAAAGTTTTACACAAAGGAAGAATGGTTACAGATATGCGGAAAATATGGATTGCAATTCAAGAAATCTTTTGATAGTACAATTCGGTTTCCGAAGAAAAAAGATACAGCCTATGGATTTGATGAATTATTGAAGAAACATGACAAAGAGATTGTTGAGAGCTATGAACTTGAAGTAATGGGCAATGAAATCTATATAACAGAGCAGGTCAATAATATTTTGTTTTGCAAACGATAAATCTTGCTAATGTTTGTCAACCATTTTTTGAATTTTTTTCAGATGAAAAA
>ERZ506621.64-NODE-64-length-19284-cov-3.9844_pt1 | contig 19284 bp, 13 predicted proteins | sample MGYA00512402_ERZ506621 | MGnify/ENA metagenome assembly ERZ506621 | reverse complement strand
CCCGTCAGGCCGTAGCGCAGGCAGACGATCTCGCTCTCCCGCCCGTTCAGAAGCTCCCTCACCGCCGAAAGGAATTTCTCCTGCATGAGCGACTGCTCCACGCCCTGAAAGACGGTGTCCTCCTTTTCATAGAGAAGGTCCATGAGGGTGAGTTCGTTCCCGTCCTTGTCGGTGCCGACGGGGTCGGAGAGCGAGAGCGTATTCTTGTGCTTTTTGCCTGCGCGGATGAGCATCAATATTTCATTCTCCACGCAGCGGGCGGTGTACGTCGCAAGGCGGGTGCCCCGCCCCGGCTCATAGGTGTTGATGGCCTTGATGAGCCCGATGCTCCCCACCGAGATCATGTCGTCCGTCTCCGCCGCGCCCGTATATTTTTTGACGATATGCACGACGAGGCGCATGTTGTGGCGGATGAGCTTCTCGCGCGCCGCCGCATCTCCCGCGCGGCTAAGCCGCAGGCAGCGCTCCTCCTCTTCGGGAGGGAGCGGCTTGGGATAACTCCCCTCCCCCACGGCGCCCGTAAAGAAGAACAGTTTGCAAAGGACGGCATACAACAGCGAAAACATTTCCCCTCCCGCGCCGCCGAACGGTGCAGCGCTTTTCTCTACAATATGAACGAGAGGTTTTGTCCTATGAAAAAACGGCGCTTTGAGCGCCGTTTTTGTCGGAATTTGTTTATTTCTTCTGTTCGACGATCCTGATATGCACGTCGTCGAGCTGCTTCTGCTCCACGGGCGAGGGCGCGTTCATCAGAAGATCGCGCGCCTTGGCGTTCATGGGGAAGGCGATGACTTCGCGGATATTGACGGTATCCGAAATGAGCATGACCATGCGGTCGACGCCGGGCGCCACGCCCGCGTGGGGAGGCGCGCCGTACTCGAAGGCGTGATAGAGCGCGGGGAACTTCTTGACGACGTCCTCCTTGCCCATGCCCACGAGCGAGAAGGCTTTGAGCATGATCTCGGGATCGTGATTTCTCACAGCGCCCGAGGAGAGCTCCACGCCGTTGCAGACGATGTCGTACTGATAGGCGAGCACTTCGAGAGGATCCTGCTCTTCGAGCGCCTTCATTCCGCCCTGCGGCATGGAGAAGGGGTTGTGGCAGAATTCGAGCTCGCCGCTCTCCTCGCCGATCTCGTACATAGGGAAGTCGACGATCCAGCAGAAGCGGTAGACGTTCTTTTCGAGAAGATCGAGCCCCGTGCCGAGCATGGTGCGCAAAACGCCCGCGCGCTTCTGGACGAGGGAGAGCTTGTCCTCCGCGACGAGGGCGACGAATGCGCCGTTTTCAAGAGCGAGCCGCTCCTTGAAGGCGTCGACGCGCTCCGCAACGAATTTTGCGATGCCGCCCCCCGCCGCGCCGTTCTCGTCCAGCTTGAACCAGAACATGGCGCCGCCCTCCGTCTTGACTTTGAACTCTTCGGCGGTCTTGTCGATCCACTTGCGGGCGACATTGACGCCGTTGACGGCGATGGCCTTGACCTTCTTCCCTTCGAAGGCGGCGAACCCGCAGCCTTCCGTAAGGTCGGAAACGTCCTTGATGACAAGGGGGTTGCGAAGGTCTGGCTTATCCGAGCCGTACGTTTCGAGCGCTTCGCGGTAGGCGACGCGGCGGAACGGGGGCTTATCGGCATCCCAGCCCGAATACTTGGCAAAGACGGGCGGGAGCACCCCTTCGAGCACTTCGAAGACGTCCTCCTGCGTCGCGAACGCCATCTCGATATCCAGCTGATAGAACTCGCCGGGCGAACGGTCGGCGCGGGCGTCCTCGTCACGGAAGCAGGGGGCGATCTGGAAGTACTTATCGAACCCCGAGCACATCAGAAGCTGCTTGTACTGCTGAGGCGCCTGCGGGAGCGCATAGAACTCGCCGGGATAGATGCGGCTGGGAACGATATAGTCGCGCGCGCCCTCGGGCGAAGAACTCGTCAGGATGGGCGTATTGATCTCATAAAAGCCGCGCTCGGTCATGAGCTTGCGAAGATCGGCGACGATTTGCGAGCGCAGGATGATCTTGTCGCGCACGGCGGGGTTGCGAAGGTCAAGGAAGCGGTATTTGAGGCGCGCGTCCTCGCCCGCCTCGGTGGAGTGCGAAACTTCGAAGGGAAGCGCCTGCACGGAGCGGCGGCCCAGCACTTCGATGCGCTCGGGGATGACCTCGATAAGACCCGTGGGGAGCTTGTCGTTGGGGGAAGAGCGCAAAACGACGGTGCCTTCGACGCTGACCGTCGATTCGGTGGGGATGTCGCGCATCTGCGAAAGGCAGGGCTCTTCCGAGCAGACGACCTGCGTGGTGCCGTAAAAATCGCGCAGGACGGCAAAGAGAAGGCCGCCCTTATCGCGCTTGCTGTCGAGCCAGCCCGAAAGTTTGACGCGCTTGCCCGCGTCCGTTTCGCGCAGCTCGCCGCAGTTATGAGTTCTGAAATACATGGCTGTGTCCTTTTGTGGTTTTATTCCTGAAAAGCATAGCACATCCGCCCCTTTTCGTCAAGTATTTCGCGCATATGCAAAACCGGCCCGCCGCAAAAAAAGAGCCGCAGGGTGCACGCTTTTCCCCCGCGGCTCGACGTCATGAGCTACTTTTTCAGTTCAAATTCCATCCCGTCCATAGAAAAGAGGATGGCGCTGCCGCTGCACTCTGCCGTCACCGTCTCTCCGTTGAAGGTGATGTCGACTTTGCTCTTGTCTTCGGCATTTTCCGTCCACGTTCCTTCCTCGGAGAGGGTCTCTCCGAACATATCCATCGACATGGAAGCGGTACCGTCCTCCCTCAGTTCCATGACGAACGCCTCCTCGCTGAGGGTGAGCCCCATATAGCTTTCGCCCGCCCTGATCTCGATGGAAGTCGCACCTTGCGTCATCTTCATATAGGAGAACTTGTATGTCCCCGTTTTTCCGCACGCCGTCAGGCAAATGAGCCCGAGGACAGCCACAAGCACCGCACAAAGTACCGTTTTCAGTCGTTTCATTTCGTCTCTCCTTTATCAGATGTTTGTAATTTCATAATAACAGATGAGCGGCGGTTTGTCAACCCCTGAAATCAAAAATTGATAGAAAAACCGCCGCGGACCCCGCGGCGGCCTTTCAATATCAGTTTTAGGGAGTTATGGTCGAATGAAATTATCAGATGCCTTCGTTGGCCTTGCACTTGGGAATGGTCTCGAAGCCGCGCTGAAGGTCCTCGTCGGTGGGGATGGTATCCGTCATGTTGCCGTCGTTGAAGTTCTTGTAGGCGGTCATGTCGAAATACCCCGTGCCCGTGAGGCCGAAGAGGATGACCTTCTTCTTTCCCTCCTCGCGGCACTTGATCGCCTCGTCCATTGCAACGGCGATGGCGTGCGAGCTCTCGGGAGCGGGCAGGATGCCCTCGCAGCGGGCGAACTTGACCGCCGCCTCGAAGACTTTGGTCTGTTCGACGCTCGTCGCGCGCAGATGCCCGTCGTGATAGAGCTTGGAGAGCACGGGGCTCATGCCGTGATAGCGCAGCCCGCCCGCGTGGTTGGGCGAGGGCATGAAGCCGCAGCCCAGCGTGTACATCTTGGCAAGGGGGGTGATGCGCGCCGAATCGCAGAAGTCGTAGGCGTACTTGCCGCGCGTGAGGGAGGGGCAGCTTGCGGGCTCGACGGCGAGGAAGTCGATGTTGTTTTTGCCTTCGAGCTTCTCCCCCATGAAGGGCGAGATGAGCCCGCCCAAATTGGAGCCGCCGCCCGCGCAGCCGATGATGAGATCGGGCTGCACGCCGTATTTATCGAGCGCGATCTTGCACTCCTGCCCGATGATGGACTGGTGCAGCAGGACGTGGTCGAGCACGGAGCCCAACACATAGCGGCAGTTGGGCGTCTGAGTCGCCTTTTCGACGGCTTCGGAGATGGCGCAGCCCAGCGAGCCGCCCGTGCCGGGGTGCTCCTCGAGGATCTTCCTGCCCGCTGCCGTCGTCATGGAAGGAGACGGGATGACGTTCGCGCCGTAGGTGCGGATGACCTCGCGGCGGAAGGGCTTCTGCTCGTAGGAGACCTTGACCATATATACATCGAGGTCGAGCCCGAAGTAGGCGCACGCCATCGCAAGGGCGGTGCCCCACTGACCTGCGCCCGTCTCCGTCGTGACGGAGGTGAGCCCCTGCTTCTTCGCGTAGTACGCCTGCGCCGCCGCGGAGTTGAGCTTGTGCGAGCCCGACGTGTTGTTGCCCTCAAATTTATAATAAATTTCGGCGGGCGTGTCGAGCAGCTTTTCAAGGCAGTACGCGCGCACGAGGGGGGACGGGCGGTACATCTTATAGAAGTTCCTGATCTCTTCGGGGATCTCGATGAGTTCGTCCTTGTCGTTGAGTTCCTGATCGACGCACTCTTCGCAGAATACGCCCGAAAGGTCTTCTTTCGTGCAGGGCTTGCCCGTCGCGGGGTTCATGAAGGGCTCGTGCCCCCCCTTCATATGAGCTTTGACATTATACCAGGTACGGGGCATCTCGTCTTCCGAGAGATAGATCTTGTAAGGGATGTTGGTGTTCATGGTGTTTTCCTCCTGAATAAAAATTGTAACAAAAAACACGGAAGCCATCCGTTCGGGACGAATGTTCTCCGTGTTGCCACCCGATTTCGCGGCAGACGCCGCCTCATTGCAAGCACACTCTGATGCTCTCCCCCTGTAACGGGAGGGTCCCCGTCGGAAGCTACGCAGAACTCAAAGCCCCTTCACCCCCGCCCTCGGTGATCCATTCACGCGCCGCGGACCGCCTTCATCCCACCGCCGAAGGCTCTCTTGAGATCCGTGTAGCCGCACGCTACTACTTCACCTCATCGGTTATGTGCTCATTTTACAGCTTTCGTCCGCATTTGTCAAACGTTTGCACGCACTTTTCGCCATTCAAAATATAATTATTGCTTATCTCCCCTATTTGTCCCGCTGATGAGAGGGCGGCAAAATCGCTTGACTTCTTCCCCAAAAGCAAGCATAATCGAGCGGTACTTCCTCTGAGGTGAACGATGAAACTTTCCCGCCCCGCCAAAGACGCTTCCGTCCTGAGCGCCTTTTTCAAATATGTGGTGCCCTCCGTGCTCGCCTTCGCGCTTTCGGGCGTGTATGCCATCGTCGACGGCTTCTTCGTCGGGCAGAGCATCGGAGATAAGGGCCTTTCCGCCATCAACGTCGCCTTCCCCGTCGTCTCGCTCATCCAATCGCTCGGCACGGGCATCGGCATGGGCGGCGCAGTGCTGTGGTCGCTGCGCCGCGGCGAACGCGATGATGCTGCCGACAGCTATCTCCGCGCGACCATATGGATGCTGCTCTTTGCGAGCGCCTTCATGACCGCCTTCTTCTTTTTGAACGGACCCGTCCTTCGCCTCTTCGGCGCGGAGGGCGACATCTACTCCTACGGGAAGGAGTATCTCGACGTCATCGTTTTGGGCTCCGTCTTTCAGATCTTCGCGACGGGGCTCGTGCCCGCCATCCGCAACAACGGCGGAGCGACCTTCGCCTTTGTTACCATGCTCTCGGGCTTCGGCTCCAACATCGTGCTCGACTATGTGTTCGTGTGGGTCTTAGAGGGCGGCACGGCGGGCGCCGCCGTTGCAACCATCCTCGGGCAGGCGGTCACGGCGGCAGAGGCGCTCATTTACTTCCTTGTCAAAAAGCTCCCCCTCTTCGGCTCCTTCCGCCGCTTCGGCCGCTGCGCCGCTTCCATCGTGCGCGTGGGCGTCGCCCCCTTCGGGCTCACCCTTTCGCCCATGATCTCCCTCATGCTCATCAACAAGTTCTGCATGCTGCACGGCGGGGAGAGCGCCGTCGCGTGCTATGCGTGCATCGCGTATGCAATTACCATCGTGCAGATGCTCGTGCAGGGCGTGGGCGACGGGAGCCAGCCGCTCATCAGCACCTTCTACGGCGAAGGCCGCCCCGAAAAGAGCGCCAAAGTGCGCTTCCTTGCCTATCTTTCCGCCATTTTATTGGCGCTACTGTGCGGCGTGCTGCTCTTTGCGCTCAGGAAGCTGATCGGACCTTTATTCGGCTCTTCCGAAGAAGTCGCGGAAGACGTTGCCGCCGTTCTGCCCGTCTTTCTTGCAGGGCTCGTCTTTTACGCCTTCTCGCGCGTGGCGACGGCGGGCTTCTACGCAACGGAACGCACCCTCTTTTCCTATCTTGCGGTGTATTCCGAGCCCGCGCTCATGCTCGTCCTGCTCTTCATCCTCCCCGCATTTTGGGGGCAGACGGGCGTTTGGTGGAGCGCCGTTTCCGCGCAGGTCTTAACGGCGGGGCTGTGCCTTTTTCTCACCCTTCTCACCCGCCAAAAAGAGCGCCGCACCCCGAACGCCGTCTGACTTTTGAACGCCCGACCTCGGGCGCCCGCTGTCCGCGAGCGCCCGCCAACACTCCCGCCCTCTCTCCCGCCCGAAAAACAGGGCGGATTTTTTTAGAAAACCGTTGACACCGTGTCAGAACCGTGCTATACTATATCCGCTGACAGCGTGTCAGAATAAACCTTAAACGATCGGGAGGAACATTTATGCTCGGAAACTTTACCTACTGCAACCCCACCAAGCTCTATTTCGGCGAAGGCTCCGTCAAATACTTAAAGGAGGAGCTTCCCAAATACGGCAAAAACGTCGTGCTCGTCTACGGCGGCGGCTCCATCAAGAAGAACGGCATCTACGATGCGGTCACTTCCATCCTCAAAGAATGCGGAAAGGACGTCGCGGAAATTTCTGGCGTCATGCCCAACCCCACTTACGACAAGCTGTGCGAAGGCATGAAAATTGCCCGCGCGCACAAGGCAGACCTGCTCCTTGCCGTGGGCGGCGGCTCGGTGTGCGACTATACGAAGGCGCTCGCCGTCTCCGTCCACTGCACCGAAGACCCGTGGGAGAAGTACTATCTCCGCTTTGAGGAGCCCGACTGTGAGATCGTTCCCGTCGGCTGCGTTCTGACGATGGTCGGCACGGGCAGCGAGATGAACGCGGGCGCCGTCATCACCAACACGGCGCAGAAGCTCAAGATCGGGCACGTCTTCGCCGATGAAAGCGTGATGCCCCGCTTCTCGGTGCTCGACCCCGTCTACACGCTCACCCTGCCCCGCTATCAGATGGTCGCGGGCATCTACGACATTTTCAGCCACATCTGCGAGCAGTACTTCTCGGGCACGGACGACAACACGAGCGACTATCTCGCCGAAGGGCTCATGCACTCGCTCATTCACTCTTCGCGCATCGCCGTCCGCGATATGCAGGACTATGAGGCGCGCTCCAACATCATGTGGACGGCGACGTGGGCGCTCAACACCCTCATTGCCTGCGGCAAGGACACCGACTGGGAGGTGCACATGCTCGGCCAGGCGGTCGGCGCCTACACGGACGCCACGCACGGCATGACGCTCGCCGCCGTCTCCCTTCCCTACTACCGCCATATCCTGCCCTACGGCCTTGCAAAGATCGTGCGCTTTGCCAAAAACGTGTGGGGCGTCGACCCCGCGGGCAAGAGCGACGAGGAGATCGCAAACGAGGGCCTTGCCTGCCTCGAGGGGTGGATGAAGGAGCTCGGGCTCGTGATGAACATCACGGAGCTGGGCGCAAACGAGGGCATGATCGAAGACATCGCCAAAGCAACGCTCGTCATGGAAGGCGGCTATAAGGTGCTGACGCACGAGGAGATCGTCGAAATTCTCCGCAAGAGTTTATGATGAAGCCGCCCGTGAGCGAAAACAGCAGGGAGCGGGAGAGCTCCGACGCCCTCGCCGCCGCCCGCCGCGAAGAGATCGTCGACGCCTGCGCGCAGCTGTATGAGGAGATGCCCTTCAAGGACGTCACCATCTTAAAGATCGGGGAAAAGACCTCGTTCACGCGCACGTCCGTTTACAACTACTTCCGCACCAAAGAGGAGATCTTCCTCGCCCTGCTCGAACGGGAGTACCGCACCTGGACGAAGGAGCTTGACGCCCTCGCCGAAGCGGAGTTTGCACCAAAAGAGTTCCCCGCGCGCTTTTCGGAGCTTTTGGAGCGCCGCCGCTGCATGCTCAAACTGCTCTCCATGAATTTATACGATATGGAAGCGGGCAGCAGGATGGAAGAGCTCACCGCGTTCAAACGGACGTACGGAAAGTCGATGCAGGCGGTCAGACGGTGCTTAAAAGCGCACACGCCCGCCACGGACGAGGAGGCGGAGGAGTTCCTCTATGCCCTCTATCCCTTCCTCTTCGGGCTGTACCCCTATGCGGAGGTAACGGAAAAGCAGAAAGAGGCGATGGCGCTTGCCGAAGTGCCCTACCGCCGCTGCACGATCGCAGAGCTCGCGCGTTCGCTCGTCGAAAAACTCGTCTTCTCCTTCAAGGGAGAGTGAATCTTGCACAAATGACAGAAGCCGCCGCCCGAGGGGTATTCGCCCCTCGGGCGGCGGCTGTGGTTCAAAATCAGGCGCAGAGACAGGGATTATCTTCGCCTCTTTGGGCGGGTCGAAAGGCGGTGCTTTTTGAGAGGCTCGATGGCTTCACGGCCGCAGGCGGCCGTTCGCGTGAACCGACAGCCGGCCCAAACGTATCGCTTTCCCGAACCAATCCGGCGGCTGTGGTTCAAACCGTCTCTGCGCCAACGCAAAAGGGAGCGCATAAAGCGCTCCCCATGTTGGCGCAGAGACAGGGATTTGAACCCTGGTAGACATCACTGCCTAACACGATTTCGAATCGTGCGCGTTCAGCCGCTCCGCCATCTCTGCATAGACGGGAGACGCGCTCCCGAAATGCAGACATCATTTTACAGGAAATCGGCGAAAAAAGCAACCGATTTTGCCCCCTCGCAGGAGATTTTTTGTTGGAGTATATTATGACCTGCTGACCGTTATCTCACTTTTACCATTGATGGCGTCAAAACTAGAAATTCGATCAAAACTATTGCCCTTTCCATCTGTTATCGAACAACCATCGGGGAAGATCTGCCACAAAAAATGCCCATCGGGATTCGATGTCCAAATAGCGCTTCCGCCCTCTTGGGTTATAAATGTTCCGCCCGTGATCTGATAAACGGAACTATTCATGCCCGAATTGAACCAAATCGCACAGCCATAATCACCCGCCGTTGTATCTTGTTCGGCGCCCGTAAACGTTCCTCCCGTAATGGATACGGATACGGCATTCTCCTCGTCGCCCGCGTTGTTCACGTAAATCGCATCACGCCCGCCGAACAATTGAGCTTCACCGCCGATATGGATCGCGTGTTTCTTAGGCTCAACGACGATATTTAAGGCATGACCGTTCTTATTATTGCCCGTCCCTCTGATCGTACCGCCTGTGATATTCAGCCCATATCCTTCGCCTTCGACCGACGCGCTGGCATTATAATAGATACCTTCCGTGCCGCCCTCGATCGTGCCGCCGGAAATGGCGATCCCGTTCTCTACGGGTGCGGAAGCAACCTGAAGCCCCGTAGGACCTTTTATCGTCGCATTGCCGGAAATGCTCAGCTTATCATATCCGCACGCATACCAAATGCCATACGCCGTTCCCGTAAACGTACCGCTTTGGATCGCGATCGTAGAGCCTCTTTCCTTGTATCCCGTATACAGCAGGTCGTTCTGCACGGAGAGAGAGGCAACGTCGCCATCCGAAATATTGGAAGAAATTTGAGAAGCGGTGCCGTCGAATGTGATATCGATAAAGCGGAACACACTGATCGCGTCGGCATTGTTCGCATTAAATGTGCCGCCATGTACTGCCACCTGCGGTCTGCTTCCGTCAGGCGTTCCGAAGAACGAAGCCGCACTGTTACCGACATCCCCTTCGTTATTACCGAACTCGCCGCCGTTGATCGTAACGTCGAGATCATGCCCCATCACATTGAGGCCGTAGGAAGCCGCAGGACCGACCATGCGGCCGCCGCCCAACGGGGTTTGCTCATATTCTCCATACGCAACATAGTAGCCGCTGTTGTAGCCAAGAAAGCTGCCGCTATTGATCTTGACAGTATTGGTTGTTCTGACATCAGAAGTGTTTCGGATCAGGATGCCGTTCCCCTGCTGTGCGGTATAATTTCCGCCGTGCACAGTCAACGAACCACCGCTGACTTCCACTGCATGCCCGCCGCTTTTATTTAACATATATTGCCAGGAGGAATCGACTACATAGCGCCAATTCCAAGTATAATGATAGTTTGGCCACCATCCTTCCCGCTTCACCGTAGCAAACAACAACTCCCCCGTCGTCTGCACGGTAGGGCCGCTGTACGTTGTAATGCCATTCGTTGTTTCTTGCTTCCCCAACGTCACCGTACCGCCGCCGACATACACGCCGCCGCCGATCGTGTTTTTGATTTCTCCTGCCGCGATGGTGACGTTTTCCGAATCGTCCACGCGCACGGCATAGCTCTTGATCTGCTGGTCAAGATATGTTCCGCTGTTTTCATTCTCCACGCCCGTAAAGGTAACATTGAGTATGCCGTTCGATACCAGCGAGCCGCCGTGGACGAACACGCCGTTGTAGATCTGAGAGATGGGTTCACCCTCCGTTCCCGGGGGTGTGACCCAGCTATAAGAAGCGCTTGAGATGGTGCTATCCACTTTGAGAACTGCGCCCGTATCGACCGTAAGCGAGCCGTTGTTGACATAGACACCCGTGGCGTTATCGGTGTCGACCGAGGTGGTGCCGCCATTGACATTGATGGTGCCGCGGGCGGTGATGCCGAGGGAGTCGGAATTGATCGTCACGACGCCCTCAATATTGATGGTGCCCGCCGTGGTGGTCCCCCCATTTGTAACGGTTTCCGAACTCACCGCAGAGGAAGTTAAGAGATTGTTTTGATGGCTGCCCGTAATGGTGATCGTCGTCTTATCCGCGTCCGTGCCCGAAAGGTTGACTTCGCCGCCTTGCGCAAGGATACCCGAAGAGTAGGTACCCGAGACGGAAATATCGCAGCCCGAGACCGTGACTTCGCCGCCGCTGATGTTGATGCCGAAGTTATCGTTGCCCTCGGGAGCGTTGTCAGCGCTGCCGATCGTAGTTTTGCCGTCGCCCGTCATCGTGATAGAGCCGCCCGTGACGGTCGTCTTACCGCCCGTGGCGTAAATGCCGTAGTTGCTGTATCCGGGGAGCGTGAACTTGCAGTCTTCCGCCGTGACTTCGCCGCCGACGGAGGCAATGCCCGCGCTGGCCGTGACGGAGGAATTCGAATCGTTGCCGAAGGTGAAAGTACAGCGCGTGGCCGTGACAGAGCCGCTCACTTTGCCTTCCTCGGAGTCATGCACATAGATGCCGTTGTTGGCGGAAGAAGTCCCCGTAGAACCTGTATTGAAATTGAAGTTCGAACCACTGACGTTGAGCGAGCCGCCGATGACCTGAATGGCCGCGACCGAAGAGCCACCCGCCAGAGAAGAGTCTGCGCCTTGTTGTAATGGATTGAAATTGAAAGTAGCGTTGGAGATGGTGTCGGACTGGGTGGCGGTCTCCGTCTTGGTCATCTTGATGCCGTTGACGTGATCGCCCGTGACGGTGAAGGTGACGTCCCGGTTTACGGTTGTGTCATCAGCGTTCACCTTGAGCGTCCCGCCCTGAATGTCGATGGCGGAGCCATTGTTGTCACGATTGTTCGGGGCGGAGGAAGCGTCCTTTACGAAAGCGCCGCCCGTGATGGTGACAGAGCCGCCCTCCATTTGGATGGTGTCGCCGAGCTGAGAGGAGAAGGTGCCGCCCGAAATTTCAAGCGAGGCCGCGGCGTTCGAATCGGTCGTCGTGCTCGAAGTCTGGCTGCGGATGCAGACGCCCTCCCCCACGGCCGTGAAGCTGACCCCGTCCGCAACGGAGAGCGTGCCGCCCTCCGCATAGATGCCGTAGGTGTTCACGGTGCCGAAGTAAGTGTTGAACGTGCCGCCGCGCATGAAGCCCTCGCCGCCCGTGGTGCGCCCTTCGCCCTCCTGCACGGTTTCGGTGGAACGGATGGAGCGGACTGCCGCATACGGCCAAACGAGGCCGTTTTCGCTGAGGTCGGTGCCTGCGGAGGTCTCTGTGGCGTCGGTGGTGTCGTGGCTATCCTCCGCGAGGCGCTTGACGTCGTTGTAGCCGTAGACGACGGCGTAGGTTTGGGGAGCGGAGGCGGTACCGTCCGTTTTGATAGGATTGCCGTCCTCGTCGATGGGATAGTAGTAGTAGAAGTCGCACGAGGCCGCGTTGCAGGGCACGGCGAGCTCGTCGCCCACGCCGTCCACGACGTTGACGATGAGCGAGTCGCCGCTCTCGTAGCAGTTCTGCTCTTCCGAATAGATGAGATAGGTGTCGTCTTCGATAAAATTATAGCCCGAAGAGACGTTTTGAGGGATATAGACGTCTGCGGTGAGGGCGGGCATGGTGACCTGCCCCTGCGCGGAATCGCCAGTAACTGCAGTATAGCCTTTGTCGTCGGCGCGGCTGCCGTTCCGTTTAAAAAGTTTGAATGAGGTTGCGTTCCCCTCAGTGAAATCAACTGCAATGCCGTCCTTGGGGCCGCTGTCGTACCTGCCCGCGGCGACGGTGAGCGTACCGCCGCTCACTTGCAGGGCGCTGCCGACGGGGTTGTAGAAGGAGCCCGCGTCCTTCGCGACATCGCCGCCCTCCTTCACGCTCGAGTCGAACACGAGCACGGCGGAGACATTGCGCTGGACGTCCAGCACGGGGTTGCGGCTGTTTCTGACGATGGTGGTGCCGTTGAGGTCGATGACGAGGTTGGCGGTGACGTCCGTCACGCCCGTGGTGATGACGAAGGGCTCTTCTGCACCCTTGCCGATCTTGATGTAGGAGTAGCCGTTCTCGATGGCCTCGACGAGTTCCTCGGGCGAGTAGACCTCATATTGATTAGCGCCGACGAACTCAATGATCTGGTCGTAGATGCTCTTTTCCTCATTGAACTTGCCGCCCGCATAGCGCGCGTAGGTGACGGAGCACAGCAAAGACGCCGCCATCAACGTGACGGTGAGCAGTGCCATGACGATCATGATGAGGATCCTGCGCAGTCGCTGCGTCATAATTGCCTCCTAAGCGTGTGCAAGGGAAATTCAGGGCGTGCTTGTGCCGCCCGCGGGGAGTTCGGCCGCCTGAATGAAGGTGACGCCGAAGGAGAGCGTGTAGCCCTTCTCGGTCGCGAGGGTGTAGTCGTTGTCGCTGTCGGTCGGCGAATCCGGATTCTCCTTCTGGTAGACGAAGTCGCCGACGGTGATGCCTTTTGAGAGGCTGTTGATGGCGCTCGCCGAAATGGTGACGGGGTGTTGACCCGTGCAGGTGTAGTCACCGTACGGAGGCGATTCCTGCACCAACGCGTGCGGGTATTGGCCCTCGTCTTCCTGAATGGTCGCGACGTGGCTGTAGGTGTCGGTGCTGCCTGTAACTTGCGTGCCGCCCTCATTGAAGGTAAACCGCTTGTTGATGCGGACGATGGTAGTGCCCAAGATGGTCTGATTGTTCACGACCTGCGTGCAGGGCACGCCGAGGTGGTTGAAGTGATAGCCGACGACGGTCGCCCCGTTGAATTGAAGCGGAGTGCCGCTCTTAAAATTGCTGAGGTACGTCCAGGTGAAGCCGGCGACAGATTGTCCGTTCCCCACCGTGCCGTTCTTAGTGCCGCTCCTTGTGATGCCGAGATTGAAGTCCCCGCCGCTCACGGAATTCGTCCAGGTAAAGAAGAGGACGAGGCTCTTGGAGGTGTTGTCCGTGCCGTTCGGCTCGACGACGAAGTTGGTTGCGTCATCGGGCAGAATGAGGTCGACGGAATAGTAGAGGACCTCTTTCCTGCAATCGAGGTAGAGCGCGGGGAGCGCCTCGTTGGCGGTCTCGTCCCTGCGCTGGAAACCGACGGAGTACTCCACTTCCTTCATGCTCGCCGTGATGCGGAGGGTGTAGTCATCACACGACGCGGTGACGGTGCCCGTCAAGGTCTCATTGCCTTCCTCGTCCGTCTTCACGATGCCGCCCGACATGGTGAGGACTTCCTCCCCTTCGCCGCGCTGGTCGAAATTGTCGGAAGTTGAAGTATTGAACTCGCTCTCCGTGCCCCAATTCTCATAGTCGCCGTAGGTATAATTGTGCGTTTCGCCGTTCTCGGTATTCCCCTCGCCTCGCTCCCTGAGAAGGTCGGCAATGACGAGCTGGGTCGTGTAGGGGGCGCCTGCGGAGCCGTCCGTATTCGCTTCCGTCATCTGAAGGGCGACGTTCTCCCAGAATTCGGCGGGGCCCTCCATGTGAATGACGGCGGGCATGACGTTGATCTCGCCGTCGTTGTGAAGGGAGATGCGCACCGTGCGCGCGCTGCCCTTGCCCTGCTCCAGCCACTGCTCGTTGTAATTCTGCCAATAGTTCGAGTTGCCGAAGGTGAACGAATTGACGCCGTCCACCGTAAACGAGGGGTCAAAGCGGGCGATGCCCGTCGTGAGGCTGCCCTCGCTCATGGAGGCATAGCGGGCGAACGTGACGCCGCTGAAGAGCACCGCCACGATGAGCAGCAGCGAGATATAGCGGAACAGCCGCCCCTCCCAGCCGATCCTGCCGTTCCCCGTGCGTTCAGCTTTCATCTTTCTCCTTTCGCCTCCGTTTCGCAGAAGAGATAAAGTCGAGCACGAGCCAGATGACGACCACCGCCACAACGAGCACGAAGATGCCCGCGGGCGTGCGGAAGAAGTCGATGACGTTGCCGAAATTTCTCCAAACGGCAACGACCTTGCCCACCACTTGGCTCATTTCGACGGGGGAAGGGTCCTCCGCCTCGTTGTTGGTGCCCTTGGTGATGAACTTGCCGTCCTCGATCCTGACGATCTCATGTGTGGTGTAGACGCCGCCGTTCTCAAAGGAGATGACGTCCCCCACTTCGTAACTGTCCTGCCTGTGGACGATGACAAAGTCGCCCACGTTGATCTCGGGTTCCATGCTGCCCGAAACGACGGTCGCCGAGGCGTACCCGAAGACGAGCGGCATCTCGTTGTGAAAGGCGTAGCGCTGTACCAGAAGATAGACGTTGAACACGGCCAGCGCGCCCACCGCCGCCACAAGCACGATGCGCACAATGAGTAAGGTAATGGATACTGCCTTCTTCATTCGGACTTTCTTCCTCCCGAGATCGCTCCGTACCTCTAAGATTTGCACGGGCGGGAAATTTCATGTATGCGCCGCGGGTGCGGCCTTTCAAGTCTTATTCTGCGGGGACGGCGCGGAACGCAAGCTCCACCGCGTAGTATGCGCCGTTCTCGCCCACCCAGGTGTCGACGGGGTCGTTGTGCGACCAATACCATTCGAGGACAAAGGCGCTCGTCGAGTCTGAACTCAGATACGCGGAAGAGAGTTCGAGCTCGTCAAGGGGCACGAATTCCTCCGACGAGATGAGCTCGCCGTTCTGACGGAGACGGAAGCGCATGTCGATGCCCGCCTTGTTGTCCTCCTCAAAGCGGAAGACGCCCGTAACGTCGACGGGACTGCCGTTGCGGATGGTGAAGCGGTATTCGCCGCGCATGCCCGGGGCGATGAGTTCCCCTTCCGCGTCGCCCCATGCGGCGGGAAGGTCGATGTCGATGTTCCACTCGCTCCCGCTGCCCGTGAGCTGATAGTCGAAGTCGGTGATGCCGCTCATCGAGGCGGGAAAGAAGCGGTAGGCAAAGCCGAGCGTGAAGCAGGCGAAGAAGAGCGCCGCGACCGTGAGAAAGAGCAGCCACACGCCCCACGCGTTGCGGCGGAGGGTGCAGAGGTGCTCGCCCTCGCGGGCGGAGAGAACGCGGTCGCCGTCGAGAACGCCCAGGACTTCGCCCTCATGCGCGAGGAAGACGCCCTCCTCCATGCTGACGAAGCGGCCGAAGAAGGCTCCTTCAAGCGAGTAGAATGCCCCGCCGCGCACTTTGCCGATGCGATTCCCCGCGGCGTCAAGGACGTCGGCGCGGAGCGGGCCGCGGCGAGTTTGTTTCTTTTGTGAACGCGGAAGTTCCGCGGAATTTTCAAATTGAGGAGAGGACGGGGCCTCTCGCTTTGTCGGCAGACACATGGTTTCCCCCTACGCGCCCCTGAGGCTGTTTGGTGTAAGTCGGGCGTCGAAACATAGTGCTGAGATGAGTGCTAAATATAATTAAGTACTTAAACAAATTGGGTATTTACAAAAAGGGGCGGGAGTCCCTTCGCGGTGCTGCCACACTTACCGCGAAGGTTCCGCCTGTTTTGTTGGGAGGGGGTCCTCCCGGATGAGCTGTGTGCCGTTCGGCAAGGAGTTGGGTTAGTCGGCAGACTGAACCGCTTCCCAAGTGAAGGTGTAGCCAACCTTGAGAAGGTTCTCACCGATCCAGGTGTCGCGAAGGTCACCGGGGAAGGTATGTGCAGGATAATCGGCGTCATTAATCACATTTTCACCCACGACGTCAGACGTCCAGGTTGCGCCCGTGATCTTCAATTGAATGGTACCGTTCGTGGCAAGAGTTGCCGTATAGGTGTTTTCACTATCGGCAGAAGCACCAACGATCGAAAGCGCACCGGGTTCAATGATGTCATCAAGGCCTGCTGCAGTCCACCATGCATCAGCCTTCCAATCTTCCGTATCAAGATACAGAGGGCAGTTGTTTGCGAAATCCCACTTGTACTCTCTGCCTTCCTGATCGTGATAGAGCTTATCGGGCTGCGTAGAGTCAAGCTTTGCTTCCGTCCACTTATAGCGGCCGTTCTCAATGACGACCTGACCGCCGTTCACTTCGTAGTCCTTCACATAGTACGTATAAGAGCCCTCAACAATCTCAACCGTGACGTCGGCTTTGACCTGCCCTTTGTTCGTAATGGAGATAACTGCGCCCGAACCGGGGATCTCGTTGATACGGTCGGTGTCAGCGGTAATTGCGTCATCGGATGTCTGCCCCTGACCAACAGGCTGAATGACAAGGAATTCTCCCGTAGCGGAGCCGGAGGAACCGTCCTCGACGACGATCTCCCAGTCGGCGATGTCGGCGCCGGCGGAGCCGGAGGTCGTGCCGGTCGTATAGCGAGCGAAGGTGGTGCCGAGGAAGCAGCAGCTCACAAGGGTCAGCGCTGCCAGCGCCACGAAGATCTTCGAGGAAATTCTCTTCTTTTCCGTCTTTTGACTCGTCATAAAATTTACTCCTTCTATTATTTTTTCATATGTTGCAATTCTGCCCCGCGTGTGGCACAGCGCAGTTATTGCCTTTGGTTAGGGGTTGCTTGGATAAACGGGAGCGGGGGTAGGATTGCTCGTGCCACCCGTTGTAGGCGCCTCGCTTGCCTGAAGCGCGTACCAAGTATAGTTCCAACCGATCGCCTTGACGTGCTCACCGATCCAAGTATCGCGGAGGTCGGTATTGTAAACATCAACGCCCTCCGGCCAACCTGCGACCTTCGTGGGAGTCTCGTCTTCCAAATCAGTCGTCCAAGTAATCGTGCCCGTAATGGTCATGGTTTCACCTACTTCAAGGTAATACATGCCGTTATACTCGGAATCCTCGTTGCTAATAGCGCTATTCGAATAAGCGCCCTCATTACCAGAAGTATTAGTAATGGAGATAGCCGTCGTCAACTTAAAAATCTCATTGATTTCCGCAACATAGGGCGCGTATTCGTTGACTTCACCCGTACCTCTCTGATCATTAGGAAGTACCAATTCCGTACTCGCGGTATCATCGGAATAAAGCACTACCGTCTGCCAGTCCACGCTTGCTGGCGAATCGAAAGCGACTTTGACGTATGCGTCCAAATCGCCGTCGTTCTTGATCGTGAGAAGGGTCACATTCACAGAACGGCTTCTCTTGTTCGTCCCGTCATATTTCGCCATGTTGGGCGAGAACTTCTCAAGCCCCGTAATAATATCGCCAGTCCCGGACACCGTCTCGGTGATCTTCCATTCCGCGACGCCGGCGCTCAGGTCGCCTTCGCCCTTCGAGACGTACCGTGCAAACGTGCTGCCCAAGAAGCAGCCGCTGATGAGCGTCAGCAGCAGCAGAATGAGTGCGGAGCGCACGATCACTTTGCTCGTGCTCTTCTTTTGCTCTTTCATTTGTTTCCTCTCCTTCTATCCTATAATTTTTTTCCGCGCGTTATGGCTTCGCGCGAACGTTGCCGAATGTTACAGCGCTCCCCCGTCCTCGGGCGGGAACTCCTCGGGAGGCTCCTCCAGGAGTACCTCGGGAGCGGGCTCTTCGACGGCGGCCTCCGCTGCGACGGGGCCCTCGACGAGCGCTTTCAGGCGGGCGAGCTCCTCCTCTTTGGCGGCGAGCTCTTCCTTCTCCTCGGCGCGCACCCTGCGGTTGTGCAGCGTGACGCGGAGGATGTCGTAGATGACGTACGCGACGACGGGGATACCGACGAACACGAGCACGCCGATGGGCGTCTGAAGGAACATGGCGAAGGCGCCGAGGCCCTCGATGCCGTTCTTGTGGATGCCGACGACGTCCTCGATGGGAACGGGTACGGGCTCGGAGACGTCGGACGAGACGTTGTCGCCCATCGTCGTCACGGACGTGATGAGGCCGGTCTCTTCATCGCGCTCCACCGAACGGATGCGGTAGGTGACGAATGCGCCCTCCCAGCGGAAGGTGACGACGTCCCCCACTTCGAGAGACTGCTTCTCCTCGTCGGTGAGAATGTCGACAAAGATGAGCGCACCGTCGCCGAAGCACCCCTCGTCCTCGCCCTCCATGTCGTCCGTCGTGACCGCGAAGGGCGCAATGCCGAACACGGTGGGCGGTTCGTCGGGGTAGATGCTCCCCTTGATGATGAGCGTTAAATTGCACGCCAAAATGGGCACCAGCACGATGCACAGCACGATGAGTACTGCGCTGACGATCACGGAACCAACCGTGCGCCGCCGCCCTTTCTCTGCGGGCTCTTCGCCCTGATCTTCCGAAGCGTCCTGAGGAATTTGCTCCCCGGGGCACGCCGAATCGACGGCCTCGTCCTGTTCGGACGCGCCTTCTTCGGCTTGTTCGGTTGTCTGCCCGCCCGGCGGCTCGGCGGTTTCGGGAGAACCCTCGCTCACGGAATCTTCCGAAGGCACTTCGGGCACTTCGGACAAGTCCGCGGCAGAGACTTCGCACGCGGGATCGAACGGCACGGCCTCATCGGCTGCGTCGCCCGCTGCGGAAGGTCTCCCCTCCAAATGATCGTTCATCTTTTCTCCTTGAAAGGCGGCCCGTATGGCGGAGGCACGGCCTTTCACCGGCATTCTTTGATGCGCTCACGCCGGCGCGCTTTGAAAAAACACGCCGACGGAGGGCTTTCGGGAAATGAAATTTGTGCGACGGATCTTCCACCGTCGGCCTAATTATATCACGGGAATCGGCAACTGTCAATTCGTTCTTACAAAAAATATGTCTTTG
>ERZ506621.63-NODE-63-length-19371-cov-4.09867_pt1 | contig 19371 bp, 13 predicted proteins | sample MGYA00512402_ERZ506621 | MGnify/ENA metagenome assembly ERZ506621 | reverse complement strand
CATCGAGAATGACATATTCCCTCCATGTCATATCGGTATATTCCATCGGAGCAAGACGAACCAGATAGTTGTCTTGTGTCAAAGATTCGACTGGTATAATCAGACTTGTGTCTTCGACTTGGAAAGCAATCTGAGCGATCGACTGTGATGAGAGGGAATCGAGAAATTCACGTGACAGGGATAAATTGCGCTGAGAGTATACAGGGTTTCCATATTCGTCGAGAAGTTCCTCGCCCGTTTCCGTGCGGCTGCTCTCTGTATTCAGCATCAAGATATTCTGACCGAATGCTTCATCGCAGATGACAGAAGATTTGAAAGAACACAGACTGCCGAAACGATCGGTGATCAGACTGGTATAGTCCTGTGTGCCGCCATAATTTCCAATACCTGTGATAGTAATGGAGGCAGGTGCGCTCTCAGTTGCCTCAGAATAGGTCACTTCATAGTCCGTTCCCTGTGTCAGAGGCGTACTGCCATCACTTAAATCAACCGTCACTGTCTGCTTTTGTGTTTCAGGATCAAATCCTACGGTACAAGTGGTTGTTATATTGACAGAATTAAGCTGGCGCGGCTCAATCGTGAAAGTACCATTTTGAACTGTCACATCATAGTTTGTATTTTCTGAGAAATCAGCAGTAATCTCATATGTTCCTGCACTTTCGCCTTCTGTTCTTGTGAGATCAAATGACAAAGCATCGCCGTCGAGAAGTCCTTCTGCTGATGCAGTAAATTCAGGATCTGATTCACCGTAGAGTTTAGAAGCATTTTCAATGGTAACCGATATTGCTTTTTTTGCTGTCTCAACAGGAATATCAAAGGAATATTGCTTCTGATCCCAGTTATAGTTTTCGGTATCAGAAGGTGTAAAGATAACTTTGTAGGAAGCAGTTCCCGCATCCGGAGATACATCTTCAGCCCACTCGAAAGAACCATACTGCACACTGCCATCTGTCAGAGTACTTTCGCTAAGGGACTGTCCATATGTGATGCTGCCGGCAGTCGGCCACACAATTTCAGGTGCTTCTGCTTTTTCAACTGTGACGGTCACTTCCGCAGAGGCAGCGAGATAATTGTCCGTCTCAGGAGCTGAGATCGTCAGTTCATACGTTCCGGCATCTGTAATACTGTCGATGGAGTAGGAAAGCTGGCTTTCTTCATGATTCAGCACAGCGCCTGTGATACTCTGAGGCTTTCCATTGTAAGTATAGGAAAGCGTCATGCCGCTGACGTCAATATCTGCTTCTGCTTTTTCAATCGTATATGGAATAGGGTCTGTGGTGGCAGCGGTATAGTGGGAAGAGGCAGGAGCGGAGAGGATGACAGAATAAACGCCTGCTTCAGACGGCGCCTCTTCTAATTCATTGCCGTCCTGATCCATCCATACAAAAGTTACATCGCTGTCTCCATTGTAGGTATACTGCTCTGCAGGGACAGAAGCGGCTGTGCCGTCATATGTTTTTCCAAGTTCACCTTCTACAGAGAGTTCAGCCTCTGAAAGTGCATAAAGATCTACGGATTGTTTCTGAACAGAAGAAGCAAACTGCTGGTCTTTGATTGCTTTCAGGCGCACTTCCACACCTGTCACATGGGAGCCGGCTTCTAAATTGGTGAAGGAAGCGGTATCCTGCCATGGAGTGCAGTCTCCGTTTTCAAATACAAGACGCAGTTCTGCACCTGGACAGTTCCAGTTATCGCATACCAAGCTGTCTGCGGAGGCAGTCCAGCTTCCGGCCAGTTGTTTCAGAGCGTCAGTATCATCAAAAGATGGACGTGATGGAATGGAGAATGGCTCGCCAAAGAACAGATTTTCCTGTTCTGTTTTCAGAAATCCTTTTACCTGAACAGGATCTTTATCGTCTGATTCCCCAGATGCAGGGAGTTCCCATTTGCTTAAAGGAAGAGAAATGGAAGTTCCTTTTTCTGATTCCTGCTGATTTGTATCCCATGCAACACCTGTCTGCATATCTGGAATGTTTTTATATTCTTCCGGATACGTTACCGTTACGGTTTCTTTTTCATAGTCAATTTTCAAGACAGGTTCACAAGGAGTGATGCTCCATGTAGTCGAGACAGAAGACTGAGGCAAAGTAAAATTCGGGTCACTGCATGAAAGAACTGCTTCTGCTGTCTTTTCAAGACCTGGATAAGTGCAGTCATCGGAGTAAGAATATTTCTCGACTGTCACACCTGCTGGAAGTGAATCCGGCAGAATTTCAGGTTTCTGTTCGGAACCATTATATTCAAAATCGGTCTGTGTCCATTCAATTTTTTCAAGGACAGATTTTTCATATGGAGCAGGAGAGATCGTGACAGTCAGATCCTCTGGAATACAAAGGGTGTAGTTTTCACTGTCAGCGCCGGAGATTATATAACCTTTCAAAGAAACAGGCTTATCTTCACCAACATTCGGATCTGATACGGTCATGGTGACATTGGAGAAATTCAGGACAATCTCATCGCCTGAGATAAGATCATTTCTGTCTAAAGTTCCAGGTGACTCCACAGTGACAGATGATTCACCGTTGTAAGTGCGGTCTGATGCCTTAGCATCAATCAGATGAAGATCTCTTGGTGTGATCTTACAGCCTGAAAATGATACGCTCTGCGGCGCCTTATACTTAGCAGCGTCCTCACCGCTTACGGTATAAGTGACAGTGATCACTTTTCCAAGTCCCGCATTTTTGTCAGAAAAATGCGCTTCTGCTTCCACTGTGACATCATCTCCGCCTTTTATGCCGGATATTTCGCCGAGTTCTAAAATCTCAGCATCTGTTGTTCCGTCGTATACTTTTTCAGTTTCTACAGTCGGTTTTTCGGCTGTCAGCTCGATCATTTCGGAATCAGAATGCTGAACTTTAATCTGTACAGAATCTGTTGACGACTGTGCCATAACGGGGATTGTGCCTGCTGCGGTTGTCATGACGGCCACAGAGAGACAGATGCCCATGGTTTTTACTTTTTTGTTTTTCATAAAAATAAACTCCTCCTTTTTTAAAATATAGTTTTGTACCTTCCCTAGAAAACTGTCTGAAGAAATATTATCTTTCTTTTTTGATAATTATCATATAAAATAAGAAAAATAAAAAAATCCTTCTGTTTTATTTTACTACAGATAAGTATGAAAGAAAATGGGGTATTATTAAGAATATTTATGAAAAAATTATAAAAAAATGGGGAAATATAAGAAAAAGATCGAATAAATCATGTGGAAAATATCGAAATGTATTTTTGAACAGCAGTAAAAGAAAAACAGTTCACAAGGCGATCTGCGTTATTTACAGAAAAAAGTATATGTTTCATAAGAATTGATTGAAAGGAATTGAACGTAAATTCGGTGTGTGATATAATAGCAAAAGAAAATGAAGGAAAGTGAAAGGTTAAAGAGATGATATATAAAAGAGAGCAAATAAATGAGCTGAATGATTATTTTGTAAACCTTTCTGAGAGAGCAGGAAGAGGCGTCTATTTTTATCGGATCTGCAGCAGCAATGCAGAAATTTTACAGTTTATCGGACAGTATTTAGATACAGCAAGGCGATTCGGTGTTGTAATTCAGGGGAAAATTCCAAATCCGGATGAAAAGCAGCTTTCCTATTATACAGAAATAATGGGCAATACATTTGTGCAGGATCTGGCATTTCTGATAAAGGCTATCGGAAAATGGCTGCCCAGACTGAATACATCCCAGCGGGAAAATGTCGCATCCTCTCTGCTTCATACCTTGGATGAGATGAAAAAAGAGGGAAAAAGCCAGGATATGGTTCGGAATGCGTATATTAAATTTATGTGCTGGCTGTATTATAAATTTGAACGGATTCTTCACCTGCTTGGACAGGATACGGTGCCGAAAATTTTGTATGAGGGAACCCTCAGCCGCTATGAACTGGACCTGTTCTGCATTCTGGCAGATGCCGGATGCGATATCGTATGCCTGGAATATGAAGGAGATGCGGGATATCGAAGAACGGACCCAGAAAGTAAGCGTTCCATGATTTATCAGGGGAAAGGAACAGAAACATTTCCGAAAGGATTTTCTCTTGCCTCTTTGATGAAACAAAAACAGCAGGAAGATCGGATGGCTGTGGTTTATGACAAAAGAAAGGTTTTAAACCCGGTGACAAATGTGTGGATGGGAAAAAATCAGGAACTGTTTGAGGAATCTTTGAGAGCACCGCAGGAGAGAGGAGATAATCCGCAGGCCTTTTACAATTTATTTTTACATATCATTGGAGTTCCGGATAAATTGACGTATGCACAGGAATTATTTCACTGGAAAATGGAGCTTGAGGAGAGGAAAAGAAATTTTTTCGTATTTGAGGAAATTTTTTCTCCAGAAAATGAGGAGATTCGCATGGCAGGTGCGAAGAATTATACAGACCTGGAACAAATGGTTCTGGATTTGGCGCTTCGCCTGAAATCGACAGGGCATGAAAGTCTGGATCATCAGGTGAGAAGTGCTTTTGTGAAACAGATGACAGAGAGAGATTCGGAAACAGATGGTAATCTTCACAGAAAAAAGAATGAGGCTGTTTACCTGATCTGCTGGTTTAATCGCTATGCAGGACAGATGTTTAAGGGGTATCAGCCGGGACAGATCGGCACCGTTGTCTATTTGGGATGCTGCAAAAATAATTATGAAGCTTCCTTTTTAAAAATGATCTCCAGACTGCCGCTTGATGTGATCATTCTTTCGCCCAATCTGGAAAGAGTATGCAGCCTAAAAGATGAGCGGCTGGTTGAAAAAAGATATCCAAACTCACTGGCGCTTGATGCTTTTCCTGAAACAGCAGGACAGATGAGCACGGGAACAGCTGCATATCATGCAGAACAGGAATTAAATGCAATGATGTATCAGGATACAGGAATGTATCGAAACCGGCAGTATACAAAGGCGGAGGCGGCTGCGCTTCAGACGATGTATGAAGAAGTGGAACAGCTTTGGAATCAGGAATTAAAATACCGTCCCGGATTTGAGACGATTCAGGATAAAGTAGTGCTGCCTGTACTTGCCGCAAAGATTTGCGGGGTAAAAAACAGAGATGCAGAAGCGTACTGGAAGATGATTCGGAAGATGTGCACACAAGAGACTCTAGTGGTCACGCATCCTGGCTGGTTTCAAAAGGGCGATGCCTTTATGGGAGAGACGCCGAGAATGATTGCGAATGGCAGAATCGACAAGAGAAAAGTCAAAGAGTCGAAGCTGTATCCATATGGAATCCTGAGGGATGAAGTGCAGGATTATATTTTGGAAAAGACAGAACAACTGATTCGGAAGAAAATGATCAGGGGAACATTCGAGCGTGGAATGGAATATCGGATTTTAGCCGTTGCGCTTGACCTGAACAAAGAAGCTGTCAGAATGATTCAGCAGTTTGACTTTACAAAGAAGAATCCGAAACTCCTTGTGCTTGCTGTCAATGAAAAAGTATTTTCAGCAGAAGACTGTATCGGAATGGCGCTCCTTTCCATGATCGGATTTGATGTGGCTCTGTTTGTTCCAACGGGATACCAGGTATTTGAACAAAATTTTAATGAGATATTTTGGGAAGAACATCAGGTAGGAGACTATCTGTATGATTTACATATTCCGGCGCTGAAGCCGGAGGAAAATGGATTTTCCCAGCTGGGAGGATTCTTCAATCGAATATTCAGGAAAGGGTGAAAAAGTATGGGACTTAATTTTGGAAGTCCTCCGGTACAGCCGGCAGCACAGACTCCGGCACAGACTGCTCCGGAGATGGAAATAGTGCCATTCAACATTCAGGCAGATAAGCAGCAGCTCACAGAAAAGATGGTAAATTCCGAAGAAGTAGATAAGATTGTGAGTACGATCTCCGTCTATGAATTGGGAACGATCGTCAGCTTTGGAAGTGAAGTTGCAGAGAATATTTCAAAATGTTCCGACAGTGTTTTGAACAGCATCAATATGAGCCAACTTGATAATTCCAGTGAGATGCTCAATACGTTGGCAAAAATCATGGAAAAATTTGATATTGATGAGATTAAAGAGAAACCTGGACTGTTCGGAAAGATGTTTGGAAATCTGAGAAAGCAGGTAGACAAGATTCTTGACAAGTATCACACCATGGGTCAGGAAGTGGATAAGATTTACGTTCAGCTCAAACAATATGAGGAAGAGATCAAACAGTCAAATCAGAAACTGGAGAAGATGTTTGAGACGAATGTGGAATATTTTCATGAACTGGAAAAATATATTTTGGCTGGAGAACAGGGAATCGGAGAGATTGAGAACTACTATGAGCAAAGAAGACAGGAATTTGAATCAAGCGGAGAAGCTTCTATTCAATTTGAGCTGACTTCTCTGGAGCAGGCAAGAGTGATGCTGGAACAGAGAGTGCAGGATCTGAGAATCGCTGAAAATGTGGCGATGCAGTCTATTCCGATGATTAAGACGATGGAATTCAGTAATATGAATCTGGTGCGAAAAATCAATTCTGCATTTATTATCACACTGCCGGTATTTAAACAGGCGCTGACACAGGCAATTTTATTGAAACGCCAGAAAATACAGGCAGATGCGATGGCGGCGCTTGATGCGAAGACAAATGAGATGCTGTTGAAGAATGCCCAGAATACAGTGGCACAGTCGAAATTGACGGCACAGCTTGCATCGGGAAGTTCGATCAAGATGGAAACACTGGAATCTACATGGCATACGATTGTAAATGGAATTGAGGAGACAAAGTCCATTCAGGAAAATGCGAAAAAGAAGAGAGAAGAAGATAAAGTTCGTCTGAATGCGATCAAAGATGAATATAAGACAATCATTATGAAATCTTCTGCAAAGTAGAAAGTCCGGCATTTGAGAAGCAAATAAACGGACGGATGCCGGATGGGCGGAATGGAATAGAAAAGGAGGTATGGTCTATGCCTATTAATCTTCAAAAGGGACAAAAAGTAAGCTTATCAAAAGGAAATCCAGGATTAAAGAAATTAATGGTGGGACTTGGATGGGATACGAATCAGTATGACGGAGGATACGATTTTGACCTGGATGCAGCTGCATTTCTGCTGGGCAGCGACGGAAAGTGTCCTTCCACAGATGAATTTATTTTTTATGGAAATCTGAAACATACAAGTGAATCTGTTGAACATGTAGGGGATAACCGAACGGGTGAAGGCGAGGGAGACGATGAAGTGATCATGATCGACCTGTCTAAAATCCCGGAAAATATACAGAGAATAGCATTTACTGTTACCATTTATGAAGCAGACGAGCGCAGACAAAATTTCGGTCAGGTGAGCAATTCTTACATTCGTGTAGTGGACGACGTGACTGGAACGGAACTGATCCGCTATGATCTGGGCGAAGATTTCTCCATTGAGACAGCAATTGTAGTCGGAGAAATCTACAAACACAACGGTGAGTGGAAATTTAATGCAATCGGAAGCGGATATCAGGGCGGTCTTGCAGCGCTTTGTGCCAGCTATGGAATTGATGCAGAATAATCATGCGTTATTTAACATTCTGTGAACAAGAAGCTTGAACTTTTAGAAGTTGGGGCAGTTCACTGGTTGGAAATAAAAATGCTTATCAAAAAAAGGAGGAATAGAATATGCCAGTTTGTTTATCAAAAGGACAGAAAGTCAGTCTCACAAAGGACAATCCGGGACTTCAGAAAGTAATTGTAGGGCTTGGATGGGATCTCAACCGCTATGATACGGGAGGAGATTTTGACCTGGATGCAGCAGTATTTATGCTGACAGACAGCGGCAAAGTATCAAGACAGGAGGATTTTGTATTTTATGGAAATCCGAAAGACCCAAGCGGATCGGTTCAGCATATGGGAGACAACCGTACAGGAGCAGGAGAAGGAGAAGATGAACAGATTTTAATCGATCTCTCAAAAGTTCCGGAAAATATCACAAAGATTGCGATCACGGTTACGATCTATGATGCAGAGGGACGCCGCCAGAATTTTGGCCAGGTAAATAATTCCTTTATCCGTCTTTACAACGAACAGAATAATCAGGAACTTTTACGCTACGATCTGGAAGAGGATTTCTCCATTGAGACAGCGGCTGTGTTCGGTGAATTATACAGACACAACGGCGAGTGGAAATTTAACGCAATTGGAAGCGGATACCAGGGCGGTCTTGCAGCACTCTGCGCAGGATATGGCGTAGAGACAGAATAGGAGGAGCGTTTATGGCAGCAGTAAGTTTGAAAAAAGGTCAGAAAATCAGTCTGACAAAAGAAAACGCAGGGCTTGACAAAGTAATTGTAGGACTTGGATGGGATGCCGCAGAAAAAGAATCAAAAGGCGGTTTCAGATCCATGTTCAAAGCAAAACCAGCAAACATTGACTGTGACGCTTCCGCTCTGATGCTGAAAAATGGAAAACTGATCAAAAATGAAGACATCGTTTATTTTGGACGATTAAAACATGCTTCCGGATCAGTTCAGCATATGGGAGATAACCTGACAGGGGATGGCGCAGGCGATGACGAGCAGATTATTGTAGAACTAAGCCGTGTTCCTCAGGAATATGACAGAATTATTGTTGTGGCCAATATTTATCAGGCAAGACAGCGCAAGCAGGATTTTGGAATGATTAAAAACGCATACATTCGCATCATGGACGGAAATACAAACAGAGAGCTTTGCATCTATAATCTTTCCGACAATTATGATGACATGAGCGCGATGATCTTCGGAGAGCTTTACCGCCGTGATAACGAATGGAAATTTAATGCGATCGGTCAGGGAACTCAGGATGAAAGTCTGAGTGATCTGGCAAAAAGATATCTGTAAAGAGAATCGGATACGGTTAAAATGCTCAAGAGCGGGCAAAATGATAAAAAAAGAAAGCAGGCACTTGAGCTTTTGAAAGAGTGCCCTGAAACCATTGTGTTTTTGGGGCACTTTTAACAGTGCCGATGCTCTTAAAGTAAAAGAAGATGGAGAAAATAAGATGAGTAAAAAATATCAAGGCCTGACAGATCAGCAGGTAGAAGAGAGCAGAAAAAAGTACGGCTCGAATCAGATTAAAGAGGCAGAACCGGAAACATTCTGGCAGCAGTTTATGGATGGATTTAAAGATCCAATGATCCGTATTCTTTGTATCATTGCCGCTATCATGTTTGTCATGTTCCTGACAGGACAGAGTGAATGGTATGAGCCGGTGGGCACAATCATAGCGATCCTTCTGGTAAACTTTGTATCTGCCAAGACAGGAGTTTCCAATGATAACGCATATAGAAAACTGAAAGCGTCGCAGAAAAAAGATACGGCAAAAGTAATGCGAAATGGCGAACTGACAGTGATTGAAGTCGATGAACTTGTAGTAGGCGACCTTGTTGTATTGCAGTCAGGAGATAAGATTCTGGCTGACGGTGTTTTGGTGGAAGGCGAACTTTCGGTGGACAACAGCGCTTTAAATGGTGAAGCAGAAGAGTGTAAAAAAACACCGGCGCCGGAAGGATTTGCAATTCCGGAAAATATCACAGGTGATACTTTCGTAGATGAGCACAGCTTATTCCGCGGTGCGACTGTACTGGACCGAAAGGGAAGCATGATCGTACAGAAAGTCGGAGAAGCAACCATGATGGGAAAAATGGCAAAAGATATGGCAAATAAAGAGCCGGATTCCCCTCTGAAAGTAAAGCTGCACAAGCTGGCAAATCAGATTTCTGTATTTGGATACATCGGCGCCATCGCTATTGCGATTGCATATTTTGCACATTATATTATTCAGGCAGGAAGCATCAGCGCATATTTTGCAATGGGCTGGGTAGAAGTTTTTAAAGGCGTTATGAGCGCAGTGTCTGTCGCAATCACAATTATTGTATGTGCGGTTCCGGAAGGACTGCCGCTTGTTATCGCGCTTGTATTGATGCAGAATACAGGAAAACTGTATAAGGCAAATGTTCTTGTAAGAAAATCGATCGGTATTGAGACAGCCGGATCACTGAATATTTTATTTAGCGATAAGACAGGAACAATCACAAAAGGACAGCTGGAAGTTGTAGAATTTCTGGATGGAAGCGGAGAACTGTTAGATGTAAAAAATACGACGAAAGCCGTAGATATCAAAACAAGTCTGGAACTGTCAATCGGAAAAAATACAGGTTCCATGTTTGACAACCATCATCAGGTTGTAGGCGGAAATATGACAGACCAGGCGTTGCTGAAATTCCTGGGAGAGGATACATTCAAAGCGCTTGCGCAGAAAGAAGAATATACCGTCACAGAACAGCAGGAATTCAACAGTGCAAATAAGTTCAGTCAGGCTTATATTGCATCTCTTGGAAAGACATTTTATAAAGGCGCTCCTGAGAGAATTTTAGGAAAAGCAAAATTTTATCTGAATCAGGAAGGAAAAGAAGTTCCGCTTGATATGGATAAAATTAATCAGAAAATTGATGATCTGGCAAACCGTGCGATGCGTGTGCTCGCATTTGGATACAGCAAAAAACGGATGGAAGAAAATGTGATTCAGGACGATATGGTTCTGATTGGTCTCGTCGGAATCCGTGATGATGTTCGTCCGGAGGCAAGAGATGCCATTCAGGAAGTGCAGGCGGCTGGTATTCAGGTTGTCATGATTACAGGTGACAGAAAAGAAACCGCTGTGGCAATCGCAAAAGAAGCAGGTCTGTTTAAAGGCGGAAGCGATATCGCTATTACTTCAGCTGAGTTAAATGCGATGAGCGATGAAGAAGTAAAACAGAAAATCAAAGATATCCGTGTTATCTCAAGAGCGCTGCCGACAGATAAGAGCCGTATGGTTCGTCTCTGTCAGGAATTGAACCTGGTAGTCGGAATGACAGGAGATGGCGTCAACGACAGTCCGGCTCTGAAACAGGCAGACGTCGGATTTGCAATGGGAAGCGGAACGGATGTCGCAAAAGAAGCAGGAAAACTTGTTATTCTGGATGATAACTTTAATTCCATTAAAAATGCAATCTGGTATGGACGTACCTTGTATATCAATATCCTGAAATTCTGTAAGATGCAGCTTGTGATTAATATGGCAGCTGTACTGATTTCAGCGATTGCTCCGTTTATCGGAATTGAAGCACCTTTAAAAGTAACACATCTGCTGTGGATTAATTTGTGTATGGACAGTCTTGCATCAATTATGTTTGCAGGAGAACCGGCGCTCCAGAAATATATGCGCGATAAGCCGAGAAAACGAGACGAATCTATTATCAGCAAAGGAATGGCAAGCCAGATTCTTGTCATGGGAGGATGGCTGACCATCATGAGTATTCTCTGGTTTAAACTTCCGATCTTCCGTACATTCTTTGCTGACGAAGGACAGTTCTATACAGGATTTTTCTGTATGTTCGTATTTAGCTTTATGATTAATGCGTTCAACGTAAGAACAGATGGCTTGAATGTATTTGCACATCTGAAAGAAAATCCAATGTTTGCAAAAATGTGGTTTGTCATCATTGCGGTTCAGGTAGTGATGGTTTCTATCGGAGGAGTCATTGGAGAAATCTTCAGCTGCGAACGTTTTGGATTAAAAGGATGGGGTATTGTTATTCTGGCAGCTCTGACTATGTATCCGGTCGATCTGCTGAGAAAGCTGATTTTTGGAACACATAAAAAAGAAGCGATGTAATTCGCGGGATCTTGCACGGACAGTGCAGAAGATTTGTTTGAAAAACTGATTTAAAATGAAATTTTTACAGGAGACGTCTCCGTGGAACAATCATGTTTCACAGAGACGTCTTTTTGGTGTCCGGAAAAATATAGAGTCGAAAAGAAGTATTGACGACAAAAAACTGATTTTTCTGACGGAATCAGTCAAGAAATATGTGAAAAATAGATAAGAATATAGATTAAAATTTAGATATATTATGCAAAATAATGAGATTGAGAAGAAAAAGCTTGTCATAGTGATGAATAAGTGATAAAATAAAAACAGATATTGGAAACGTTACCGATAACGTTTCCGAAAAAAGGGCGCCGCGTTGATAAAACGCACAAACTATTATTAAAGAAAAGGAGAAGGGTATTATGAAGATGAAGAAAGTATTGGCAGCAGCATTATCAACAGCAATGGTTGCAGGGATATTTGCAGTTCCGGTAAGCGCAGAAGGCGGAAAAGTTTATTATCTGAACTTTAAACCAGAGCAGGCTGAACAGTGGGAAGATCTGGCGGCAGCATATACGGATGAGACAGGAATTGAAGTCTCAGTTGTAACAGCAGCAGCAGGCACATATGAATCCACTCTGAAATCAGAGATGGCAAAGACAGAAGTTCCGACGCTGTTTCAGGTAAATGGACCTGTTGGTCTTGCTACATGGAAAGATTATTGCTATGACTTAAAAGACACAGAAGTATATAAGAGCTTAAAGAGCGATGACTTTGCATTAATCAATGAAGACGGATCAGTATCCGGTGTTGCTTATGTTATCGAAACATATGGAATTATTTACAACAAAGCGATCATGAACGAGTATTTTGAAACAGAAGGCGCAGTTGTAACTTCTATGGAAGAGATCAACAACTTTGATACATTCAAAGCAGTGGTAGAAGATATCCAGGCTAAGAAAGATGAACTGGGCATTCTCGGAGCATTCACATCAGCTGGTATGGATTCCTCCTCTGACTGGAGATTCAAGACACATCTGGCAAATCTTCCAATTTACTATGAATACCAGGCAGACGGCATCGGAAGCACAGATGCAATTAAAGGAACATATCTGGATAACTATAAAAATATCTGGGATCTGTATATCAACAATGCAACGTGTGAACCTACTCTGCTGTCAGGAAAGACAGGAGAAGATGCAGCTTCTGAATTTGCACTTGGAGAGGCAGTATTCTATCAGAATGGTACATGGGCATACAACGATATTCAGGGATATGAAGTTGCAGATGAAGATCTGGGCATGATGCCGATCTATATCGGAGTAGAAGGAGAAGAAAATCAGGGATTATGTACTGGTTCCGAAAACTACTGGTGTGTAAACAGCCAGGCAGATGAGGAAGATATCCAGGCAACTCTGGATTTCCTGACATGGGTTATCACAAGCGAAACAGGAAAGAATGCTCTGACACAGGAAATGGGATTTGTTACACCATTCTCAACAATTGGTGATGAATATACTCCAAATAATCCTCTCGTAGAAGCGGCAAATGAAGATATCGCAGCTGGCCATAAGACAGTAGCATGGAACTTCCCGACAATGCCTTCAGAAAACTGGAAAAATGCAGTGGGAAGCGCTCTTCTGGAATATGCTCAGGGAACAGGTGAATGGGACAGCGTTGTATCTGCATTCGTTGACGGATGGGCTACAGAGTACGCAGCAGCACATGCAGAATAATGTGCAGAGAAAAAATTTTGAATCAGATTTAAAATGAACAGAGAAAGGGTGAGCGATGCTTTGCTCGCCCTTTTTGAAAGAAAGAGGGAAAAATATGGAGAAGGCGATCAAAAAATACTGGCCGGTATTTCTTCTGCCGACCATGCTGGCATTTACCATTGGATTTATTGCACCCTTTATTATGGGAATCTATTTATCGTTCTGCAAATTTACAACTGTGACAGATGCAAAATTTGTAGGACTTGCCAATTATGTGAAAATTTTCGGTGATCCCACGGATCCGTTTGCACATTCACTGTGGTATACGGCGCTGTTTACCATCGTTTCTGTTCTGTTGATCAATATACTTGCATTTGCTGTAGCAATGCTTTTGACAAAGAAGATCAAGGGAACCAATATATTCCGTACCGTATTCTTTATGCCAAACTTGATTGGCGGTATTATTCTGGGATATATCTGGCAGCTTTTATTAAATGGTATTTTGCTGTATTTTCAGAAGACACTGACATATTCTTCTGTATATGGATTTTGGGGATTGGTAATTTTGATGCTGTGGCAGCAGGTAGGTTATATGATGATTATCTATATTTCAGGAATCCAAAATATACCAGGAGAATTAATTGAGGCAGCTAAAATTGACGGGGCAAGCCCGCGCCAGATTCTGTTTAAAGTGACAATTCCGATGGTGATGCCATCCATCACAATCTGTACATTCCTGACATTGACGAATGGATTTAAACTGTTCGACCAGAACCTGGCACTGACGGGAGGAGAACCATCAAAGATGTCAGAGCTGCTTGCTCTTAATATTTATAATACTTTTTATGGAAGAGCAGGATATGAGGGTGTCGGCCAGGCGAAAGCAGTCTTATTCTTTATCCTGGTTGCAGTGATTGCTATCGGTCAGAACAGACTGACCAGAACGAAGGAGGTGCAGCAGTAATGAATACGAGAAAAGCAAAACACGGAAGACTGCTGACGGTTATTTTCACGATCATCAGTCTGATCTATGTATTTCCGATTGCTTTGGTTGTCATCAACTCATTTAAGAAAAAAGCGTATATCAGCCGTTCACCATTCTCACTGCCTACAGAAAAAACGTTTGTAGGTCTTGAAAACTATATCAATGGTATTGAAAAAACCGGATTTTTTGAAGCATTCGGATGGTCCTTATTTATCACAGTATTTTCTGTTATTGCAATTATTTTATGTACTTCGATGTGCGCATGGTATATCAGCCGTGTAAAAAATAAAATTACAAATACCATTTATTATCTGTGTCTGTTTTCTATGATTGTGCCGTTTCAGATGGTTATGTTTACACTGTCTAAAATTGCAAATATGCTCCATCTGAACAATCCGGTGGGAATCATTGTGATCTATCTGGGCTTTGGAGCAGGATTAGCGGTATTTATGTTTGCCGGTTTTGTAAAATCAATCCCGATTGAAATCGAAGAGGCAGCGATGATTGATGGATGTACTCCGATTCAGACCTATTTTAAAGTTGTGATGCCGATCATGAAACCTACCTATATCACAGTTGCAATTCTGCAGGCGATGTGGATCTGGAATGATTATCTGCTGCCATATCTGGTGTTGGATATCAGAAAATATAAGACGATCCCGATTGCTATTCAGTATCTGAAAGGCGGATATGGTTCTGTGGATATGGGAGCGATGATGGGTGTTCTGGTACTTGGAATTATTCCTATTATTGTATTCTACCTGGCATGTCAGAAACATATTATTGAAGGCGTTGTCGCAGGAGCTGTAAAAGGCTGATCGGAAGATGGAGAGACAAGGCACACAGACAACAAAGTGATAAACCGATTTGGAAAAAAGAGGAAGGGCAGATGGAAAGAGTTACGATTAAGGATATTGCACGAATGTGCGGTGTAGGGGTGAGCACGGTATCGCGGGCTATGAATAATCACCCTGATATTAATCCAGAGACGAAACACATGATTATGGAGACAATCCGTCTGCATAATTATATTCCCAATAATAGTGCCAGAAATCTGAAACGTACTGCATCAAAAGAGATTGCTGTTCTGGTAAAAGGGATCAGCAATCCTCTCTTTTTGCGGATGATAAAAGTGTTTGAAGAAGAAATACAAAAAGAAAAATATTCTCTTGTTTTGCAGCATGTGGATGAATGGCAGGATGAAGTAGACGAGGCAATCAAGCTGGAAAAGGAGAAGCGTCTGCGGGGAATTGTATTTTTAGGCGGTCAGTTTACACATTCCATCTCCAAACTGGATCAGATATCTGTGCCGTTTGTACTCAGCACGATTGATCTGGAGAGTGAGGAGGGGAAGAAACGGTATGCTACTGTTTCGGTGGATGATATAAGAGAAAGTGAAAAAGTAGTAGACTATCTGCTTTCAAAAGGACATGAAAAAATTGCAATTATCACATCCGCCAGAGAAGATGAAAGTATTGGAAGACTGCGGCTGGAAGGCTATTACAGAGCATTGAAAAGGCATGGAATGGAGCCAAATCCTTCACTTGTAAAATATATGCACCCGGAGCTTGGAAGCTATACGATGGAAAACGGATATGCTCTGACAAAAGAACTTCTGGAGGAAAATGCAGATTTTACCGCACTGTATGTGATATCGGACCGCATGGCGATCGGAGCCTGCAAAGCAATCTTTGACAGCGGAAAGACCGTTCCGGGAGATTATTCTGTAGTGGGATTTGATGGATTGGAACTGGCGCAGTTCTATAACCCATCGATCACGACGCTGCGGCAGCCTATGGAAGAGATGGCAAAGGCGACGATTCATATGCTGTTTGAGATGATTCATAAAAAAGGCGGCGGACAGAGGATGCTTTTTGAAGGAAAACTGATAGAAGCGCAGTCTGTGCGGGATATTCATTGAGGCAGAAAGTTTTTAAGAAAGAAGAGAGTTATGAAAAAATTAAAAGGAAAGCGCAGCTTTTAGGAAATATCTAAGAGCTGCGTTTTTCTTTTGTCAATGGAGAGCAATTTCGATTAATTTATCTGGATTAGGATCGAATGGAAAACTTTCAGGATCTTTCTCAAGTACAATCAGAAAATCATCTTTCTTTTTGTAGACTTCTGATATATATTTTTTTATGAGGGACAAAGATTTATCAAATTTTTCAAGTGTGTAATAGAAGCTTTGGCAATCAGGAACCCTGATGAAGCAAAGGCGAAAGGAATAAGCGCTGTCAGTAAAAACATGAATGATATTTCCATCAGGAAGCGGGGTGAATTTTATAGCTGTCCATTGAATTTTGTATTTTAGGCGCTCTATACACCTGGTTTTATTTTTAACTAAAATAGAGATATAAAAAAAAGGAAGAAAATTGAGTATAATAAGGATACCGAAAATAGATATATTTGTCCAATCTCTTCTGGTAAATTCGTAAAATTCTTTATCACCTGTCAGGTTGATAAAAATGATGAAAAATAAAATCCACAATGATATAAATATAAAAAAATAGGGAAGAATCCGTTTGTGTTTGTTTTTTAAAATGGAAAGTTCTCTAAAAAGATCATCTAAAGGCTGGTCAAATGCGACATCAATATTTTTTAAGATAAAAGAAGAAATAAGATGTCCATTTTCTAATCCAGTGACTGTGTAGGACGTTCCATTTTTCAGATATAATGTTAAGATTCCGAAGGCAGAAGATGCAAATTCTATTTCTGATAAATCACATTCTATTTTTTTATAAAAATGATATCGTGCAGAAAGATGATGATCATTTATGCGAAGATAGGTATTATGTTTGAGACAAATATCAATTATACTGATGGAACATAACAAGATACTCAAAATAATAAAAATAATGATTTCATGGGCAGTTTGCGTATCTACGGATGCAATAAAAAGATAAAGTCCAATCGAAGAAGCGCCTAAAAATAAAAAGAGAATGTCCAGTAAATATTTCTTTTTAAATATGCCTTCCATATAGTTTCACCTCTTTCTTATCTTATAAAACGATAGTCAAAAAGTCCATTACCTTTAGACGATAAAGAATTCACTTTATTATAGCACAGATGAATAAAAAAGACTTTTTGATATCTGCATAAAATTCCTCCATCTACAGATACTATTCCCAAAATTGGAAAGTATAGCAGATGGAGGAATTTTATATATGAAAGCGACAGGAATTGTTAGACGTATTGATGATCTTGGGAGAGTTGTGATTCCGAAGGAGATCAGAAAGACACTCCGCATTCGGGAAGGCGACCCGCTGGAAATTTTTACAGATCGTGAGGGAGAAGTGATTTTAAAAAAATATTCTCCGATCGGGGAGTTAGGAACGTTTGCAAAGGAGTATGCAGAAGCTCTGGCTCAGGGAACGGGTCATATGGTATGTATCTGCGACCGTGATCAGGTGATTGCGGCGGCAGGAGGATGTAAAAAAGAATTGGTTGGAAAAAATATCAGTCCGGAGCTGGAGACATTGATTAATGAAAGGAAAAATATTTTAGTCAATAAAAATGAGGGAGAATATGTGAGACTTACAAGAGATGATGCAGAAGAGTGCGCAGGGCAGGTGATCTGGACGATCATCAGTGAAGGTGATGCGATAGGCGCGGTGATCTTGCTGGGAAAAGAAGGAAAAAGAATGGGTGAAACGGAGAAATTGTTAGCAAAATGTGCGTCCAGTTTTATGGGAAAGCAGATGGAATCATAAATAGGAAAAAAGAGGTTTTTTATAAAACATTTCAGCTGTTCTATAAAAAACCTCTTCTAAATAGATCTGGAATAATAATTTCTGAAGGATTATTTTAAGGACTCGATACTCAGTTCTTCCAGCAGGGATGCTTTGATATCATACAGTTTCTGTGAGAGATCGACATAGACTTCATGCGGATTTGTGAAACGTTTTGTTTCCTCCCACAAAGTATCGAGTTCTTTTGCGCAGTAGTCGCGGATTTCCATCACAGAAGGGGATTCATATACACATTTTCCATTTAAGAAAACAGGTACAAGCAGTTCTCTGAGCTCATAGGTACCGGCATGGATTTTTGTCTTTTTCCATGTCTCCAGAGGATCAAAAATAATCATATCCTGGGAAGAATCAAATTTTTCATCTACAAGACAGATCAGATCTGCTTTTAACTTATGGCTCTTTTTCTCATAGATACGGTAGATCGTTTTATTTCCAGGGTTTGTGATTTTTTCTGTATTTTCAGAAAGCTTGATTTTAGGAATAAAATCTTCTGTTTTGCTGTCATACACAGCGGCAAGTTTATAGACACCGCCAAAAGCAGGACAGTCTTTTGAAGTGATCAGATTCGTTCCAACTCCCCAGGAAGTAATGGCAGCTCCCTGTGATTTTAAGCTTTGGATCAGATATTCATCCAGATCACTGGATGCGGAAATTGTAGCATCCTTAAAACCAGCCTGATCGAGAAGAATACGTGCCTGTTTTGACATATAGGCAAGATCGCCGCTGTCAAGGCGGATACCATAATTTTTCAGTTCGATTCCGGCATCTCTCATTTCTTTAAAAACACGGATTGCATTTGGAACACCCGATTTTAAAGTATCATATGTATCAACAAGCAAAATGCAGGCATTTGGATACAATTCTGCATACGTTTTAAAAGCAGTATATTCATCTGGAAAACTCATAATCCAGCTGTGCGCATGGGTTCCCTTGATCGGGACATCGAAAAGCTGTCCGGCAAGCACATTTGATGTGCCGATACATCCTCCGATCATTGCGGCGCGGGCTCCGTATACGCCGGCATCCGGACCTTGCGCACGGCGCAGACCAAATTCCATAATGCCATCCCCTTTTGCAGCATGGACAACACGGGAAGCCTTTGTCGCAATCAGACTTTGATGATTGATGATAGTCAGAAGAGCAGTCTCGATGAGCTGTGCTTCCATAATAGGCGCGATGACTTTGATAAGTGGTTCATGAGGAAATACGACAGTTCCTTCTGGAATCGCGTAGATATCTCCGCTGAAATGGAAAGATGCAAGATAATCCAAAAAGTCCTCATCAAATGTGTTCAGGCTGCGCAGATATGCGATATCTTCCGGTGAAAATGTTAAATTTTTGATATAATCGAT
>ERZ506621.53-NODE-53-length-20187-cov-9.15001_pt1 | contig 20187 bp, 17 predicted proteins | sample MGYA00512402_ERZ506621 | MGnify/ENA metagenome assembly ERZ506621 | reverse complement strand
AATTGATAGAATTTTTCGGTTTTATCAAAGTCGAACATACCTTGCTTATAGAACTCAATTAGGCGCGGTACGTCAATTTGTGGGATGGAGTCGCCCATGTTGACGCCGACGATCTTCTTGTCATTGACGCAGAGGTCGTTCCAGGTATCAACGTCAATATGATGCGGCGTAACCGCGATCGTTGCGGTGGTACCACCTTGAGCCAGCATCTGGATTGTATCTTCCATCACTGCCTTGACGCCGGTTGTGTCGACAGCCCAGTCAACCCCGAGGCCACCAGTCAATTTTTTAACTGCGGCAACCGGGTCTTCGGTTTTGCTATTAACGACATCGGTTGCGCCGAGTTCTTTGGCTAATTCGAGTCGGGAATCCACAATGTCAATCGCAATCACTTTGGTGCACCCGGAGATCTTGCCCGCCATCATTGCGGCTAATCCAACGGCCCCAGTACCGGTAACCGCAATCGTATCACCAGGCTTTGGCTTGAGCGTATTCAAAACGGTTCCGGAACCTGTGACATAGCCGCAACCAAGCGGTCCAAGCTTGCGCAAATCAAGATCTTTGTCAACTTTAACCGCATTACGTTCACGAACGACCGTGGTAGTTGTGAAGGAGCTTTGGTCGAACATGTCTGCGACCGGCTTGCCATTTTCCGTGAAGTGCGCGGAGCCATCTGGCCGGGTACCGGACAAATTGTTATGGGCGTAATTGAGACACTGGGTCGGAATACCCTTCAAGCAGTTCTTGCAGTTTCCACAGGCATAAAAGCTTAAAACAACGTGATCGCCAGGTTTGAACTGGGTGACTTCCGGGCCGACTTTTTCAACAATCCCTGAACCTTCATGGCCCAGTACAATCGGGTAGCCGATAACGGCATCCCCGATACGTAAGGCTTCGTCGGAATGGCAAATACCACTGGCGACCATATGGACTTGAAGGTCGTCAGGACCCATCGGCGCTAGTTCAACATCGTCCCGAATTTTAAAATCAGCACCTTTTTCATCAACAACGGCTGCTTTGATTTTCATTGCAATCTCTCCTTCACTTGCTCATCATTTGATTACACGTTCATTGTTTCACAATAAAGAAAATTATCAAGCGCCGTTTACAAACATCTAAGGATATGTCCCAATGTTTAACTTGACTTTTTAGTTTCACGGTGAAAGCGCTTAATGCTTTTGCGGTGCAACGGCAAAGTGTGAAACAAAAACGAAACAGATTTACAGAATTGTTAACGGTGGGTTGGTGTGATCAGGAGAAATGTAACCCGTAGTGTGCAACCGATCATCTTTAGGCGTATTGCCGAATAGCGCGTGATATTTGTGGTAAAAGAAGCTTTTATTACTGATCCCGACTTCAAGACAGATCTCGCTAATGGGCTTCTTGGTGTTCTGAATCAAGCGGCGCGCATTGATGAGTCGTTCTTGCGTCAGTGCTTCGGAAAAGGTCTTGCCAACTTCTTTTGAGAACAGATTACCAAGGTAGTTTTTGTTATAAGCGTATTTATTCGCTAAATCTTCAAGCGACAAGTCCCGATAATGTTCGTGGATATCGTTAAGCAACTTGACCGCAAGTTTTTGCGTTGGCGAAGGATCCTTGATGGTTGGTTGATGACCACGAATCAGTTCCGCTATTAGAACCGTTAACTCGGACTGAATGATCGTATCCGAAAATGCGCGCGGGCGGAAATATTCTTCAATGATGCGCTCAAGTGTGATTTGAATGTCATGAAAACCATTGCGAAACAGAACATACCGCTGCTTGGTTTTTTGCTTCCGTAAATGATTAATCATGAAATCATAAAGCACACTTTGCTGACTTTGAATCTGGTTGAGGAAATCGATTGAAATATTGCGATCACGAAACAAAATCTTGATCAGCAAATCATTGTCGCCTAACGCATCAATGGCATGCTCACTTCCGATATCCAGTAGCAGCACATCGCCTTGTGACAGGTGGACACGCTGACCGTTAACCGTTTCATCGGCGTGTCCTTGCAACATATAGTTCATCTCAAAGAACTGATGGGTGTGCAAAGGATAAGGGGCATATCGATTATGTTTGCTGACATAAATGGCGTGATTGCGGAAAAAATAATCGTTTAAAACCGGGACGTTAGCCGTTTTTGATTCCCGCAAGTCAATCGCGGTTGGCGGAATGTCATCGCTAAAAACATGATGCTCCTTCTGCTTTTTTTCGACATCAGTCAAACTTTGCAACTGCTTTAAAATTGCTAATTCCATGGCACCCTCCTGTGCTTATGTTCCGATCATAATATTTATCTGACATTGTGACCATAACATGTAAGCGGTTAAATGTGAACTGTAAACGGTGACAAAAAATGAAATGTGCAGGAGGTAACACAATGGCTTCAGAGAAAAGCTCGTTGAAATCCACCATTCGTGTTTCAATCACGAATTTTCTGGATTCAGGCAGTATTGTTGCCGGTGCTAGCGGCTTGACACTGTGGACGCAGCATTTTGGACTCAGCAGTTTTCAAGTCGGCTTATTAGGCGCCTTGTCAGCCAACGCATTTGGCGCAGCGCTTGGTGCTCTCATCGGTGGGCCACTGTCTGATAAGTTTGGTCGTAAGTTGATTTACACCTATGACATGTTGGTTTATATGGTGGGCACGATCCTGGTCATGTTTGCCCTTAACTTCCCAATGTTACTGGCAGGATTTCTCGTAACTGGCTTAGCAGTCGGCGCCGGTGTTCCTGCAAGTTGGACTTATATTTCCGAAACGTCACAAGATGACAATCGAGCAAAGAATATTGGTGTATCACAGTTTGCATGGTCATTGGGACCGGCAGTTATTTTCATTCTCGGGACCGTTCTTGCACCACTTGGTCTGTTTGGTAACCGGATATTGTTCGGATTGCTGACTGTGATTGCCTTCATTGCTTGGCTCTTGCAACGTGGACTTGGCGAATCAAAAGCATGGCAGGATCAAAAGGCGTTTGAAAAGAGCTCCGGTGAAAAGTCGCATCCTTATCGCACCTTGTTCTCGAATAAAACCTCACTTAAATGGCTATGCTTCCTAGTCGGTGTTTACATGTTCTGGAACTTGGTAGCCGGAGCGATGGGCTTCTTCATGCCATATGTTTATGAAACTGCTGGCGGTCTGTCCAATCAGGAAGAACTAACCTACTGCAAGCTGTACTTTGGGTTCTCACCGCATTGGCAACGTACTTTGGATTCGCTAAGTACGGTGACAAAGCCAACCATCGAATTTTCTTCTTCGTTGGCGCCGCAATGGCCGCAGCATCTTGGATCGTATTGACCTACGCCGGCATGGCTCAGTCATGGAGCTTATGGGCGTTCGTAGCATTGTGGGGAATTAGCGCAGGAATCGGTGCCCAAGCATGGTATGCATTATGGGCAACCGAACTCTTCCCGACCCAATTCCGCGCTGGCTCACAAGGCGTGATGTTCTTCCTGGTTCGTGCCAGTGCCGGTGTTTGGTCCATTATTTTCCCGGCAATTCTCAACAGCCTCGGCTTCACCGTTGCCGGAACTTTCATGATCGGACTGCTATTAGTATCACTTGTCATTGGCACAATCTGGACGCCTAAGACGCGTGGCAAGAGTCTTGAAGAAATTACCCGCGAACAATATGGTGACAAGTTCTTAACTGACGATGAAAAGAGCAAAGCCGACCGCGACACAGCTGCAAAAGACACCGGCAGCGAACGCGTTTCACCACAGTCAATTAATTAACCAAACAAATGGTGTTAAAGAGAGGTGCAGCATATGAAAGCATACGTAGCAGTTGATATCGGCGCATCAAGCGGGCGGCTCATGCTGGGTGCGATTGTCGATGGTCAACTGAAACTAACCGAAGTTCATCGATTCAAAAACGGCTTCAAAAACGAAGCGGGGCATGATCGGTGGCAAATCGACCACATCATTGATGAAATTTTCGCCGGCTTGGAAAAAGTCAAAAAGATGGGCTATACCGCAGTGGACTTAGGAATTGACACTTGGGCCGTTGACTATGTCCTTGTCGGTAATGATGGCAAGAAAATGCACGATCCTGTTAGCTATCGAGATGCACGCACGAATCAGGCAGTACGGCAACTGACATCTGAGCTTCCAAAATCCTACATTTATGAAAAAACCGGCATCCAGTTCCAGGACTTCAACACACTTTATCAACTTTACACTGAAGAGCGCGATGATCTTGCTAAAGCCGATAAGATTCTGATGATCCCGGACTACATTGGTTATGTCCTGACCGGCAATGCCGTCACCGAGGTAACCAACGCCTCAACCACGCAAATGCTCAATCTGCGGCAGGGACTTTTTGATAAAGACTTACTCAAAGAAGTCAATGTTGCTCAGGATCAGTTCCCGGCATTGGTTGAATCCGGAACGCCGCTTGGCAAGATCAGTCATAAATGGCATGTGAAATACGATATTCCGGAAACCGATGTCATTACCGTCGCCACGCATGACACTGCGAGTGCGGTTGTTGGTACGCCGGGATTCGGCAATCATTGGGCCTTCTTAAGTTCCGGTACCTGGTCGCTGCTAGGGGCGGAACTCAACACCCCGGAAAATGGTCAGGATGCCTTCAAGGAAAATTACACCAATGAATGGGGCGCTTATGGTACCTATCGCTTTTTGAAGAACATCATGGGCTTGTGGATTGTGCAATGCATCAAACGCGAGCTGAACGATCAGTATAGCTTCAAAGAGTTGGCGGAAATGGCTGACAAGGTAGCGCCATTCCGCGTCTTCATTGATATCAATGACAAGCGGTTTGAAAATCCCGCTAACATGATTAAAGAACTGCAGGATTATGTGGCCGAAACCGGACAGGCCAAGCTGGAAACGCCAGGTGAACTGACGCGGGCGGTTTATGAAAATCTAGCTCTTTATTATGCCAACGAGATTCACAAGCTCAGCACCATTATTGCCGATCCGATTGATACGCTGAACATCGTAGGCGGAGGTTCGAATGTAACCTTAATGAACCAACTGACAGCTGATCTCGCAAATGTCAAAGTGGTCGCGGGTCCAAGCGAGGCGACAGCAATTGGTAATCTGCTCGTTCAGATGATTACGACCGGCGCTGCTAAAGATGTTGTCGCCGGGCGCAAGCTAATTAAGGCATCGTTTGATTTGAAGACTTATGAACCGGATTCATCCGCTTATCCGGATGTATTCGCTAAATATAAGGCATTTATGAAAACAGTCAAGGTTCAGACAGCTAAGGAGGCGGTTTAGTCGTGAAGCGTATTGGGCAAGTCATGTACGTTTATCCCGATAAATACGAGGAGTATGAGAAGCGGCATCGCGAGCTGTGGCCAGAAATGAAAGCAGCCCTTAAGAAATATGGCGCCACTAATTATTCTATTTATCTCAACAAGGCCAATGGCGAATTGTTTGCCTATCTGGAAGTGCCAGACGTTGCTAAGTACAACGAAATTGCCAACACTGACATTTGCAAGAAGTGGTGGGCGTATATGGAGCCGCTTATGAAGACCAACCCGGATAACAGTCCGGTCGCCGATGATCTCCATGAAGTGTTCCACTTGGATTGAGTCGAAGTTTAAATGCGGTAACCAGTCACAATAGATGATTTTAAATAAAGGAGCGTTTTTCACATGGTTAAACCAGAAGAAGTCGATAAGGCATATGAAGTCGCAAAACAGCGTTACGCAGAAATCGGAGTTGATACCGATGCAGCCATGAAGGAATTGGAAAAGGTACCTTTGTCCGTTCATTGCTGGCAAGGCGATGACATTCATGGGTTCCTATTCCCTAACCAGGAACTAACCGGCGGCATTGGCGTTTCCGGTAATTATCCGGGGATTGCGCGCACACCGGATGAATTAGCCGGAGATATGCACGAAGCTTTAAGCCTGATTCCCGGCAAGCATCGGGTTCAGCTGCACGCCATCTATGCGGTAACGGATAAGAAGCGCGATCTTGATACACTTGAGCCAGAAGACTTTGATTACTGGATCGACTGGGCAAAGCAAGAAGGCGTTGGTCTCGACTTTAACGGCACTTTCTTCTCCCATCCAATGGTAAAGGATAACATGACGGTTTCATCACCCGATCCCAAAGTGCGTGACTTCTGGATTCGCCACGGCAAGATCAGTCGGGAAATTTCCAACTACATTGGTGAAAAGTTAGGCAGTCAGGTTGTAAATAACTTCTGGTTCCCGGATGGCTTTAAGGACAACCCAATTGACAAAAAGACCCCACGGCTGCGCTTGCTCAAAGCCTTGGACGAAATCATCAAAGATCCGCTGCCAGAAAAGAACACCATCGAATCCTTCGAGGGAAAACTGTTTGGTACCGGAATCGAATCCTACACCACTGGTTCCCACGAATTCTATCAAAACTATGCGATCAGTCGAAACAAGTTATGGACAATTGACGCCGGACACTTCCACCCAACTGAAGATGTTTCCGACAAGTTCAGCGCCTTCTTCCCATTTGGCAAAGGTTTGTTCATGCATGTTTCCCGTCCGGTTCGTTGGGACTCTGACCACGTTGTCATCATGGACGATGCGCTGATTCGGATTACCCGGTCACTGGTTCGGGACGGTTATCTTGATCGCACGCACATCGGCCTTGACTTCTTTGACGCCACCATCAATCGGGTCGCAGCTTGGGTCGTAGGTGCCCGGGCCACCCAAAAGAGCTTGCTGCAGGCAATGCTGGCACCGATTGACCAGTTGAAGAAAGACGAACTCAACGCCGACTTCACCACCCGCTTAATTGAAACCGAAGAATTGAAGTCATTCCCATTCGGCGCTGTTTGGGACAAGTTCTGCCAGGATCACAACACCCCGGTCGGCTTCGACTGGATGAACAACATTCACCAGTATGAAAAAGACGTTCAATTCAAACGCGATGCCAAGTTGGTCCACTAATTCGTCAATTCTGAAAGGAACACGCCTAATGGATAACAAGAAACAATTTCTGAATCCCGAATATACCCAGAGCTTTGTCGAGTCACCGTATGTGGCACAAATGCGCAAAGTCACCTGGAACCTTTATCAACATGGCTGGGATGAACGCAATGGCGGAAATGTCAGCTACCGGTTAACGGCTGCTGAAATTGCCCCTTATGGTGATGTGCATGAAGTCAAGCGCAACTTGCCAATTAAGTTCGATGCCAGTGAACTGGCGGGCCAGTATTTTCTGGTCACCGGAACCGGACGCTACTTCAAGAATGTCAAGGATTTTCCGGCCCGCGACACCGGCTTAGTCCAAATTGCCAAAGATGGCCATAGCGTTGACCTACTCTGGGGCTTCAATGACGGCGGCCAGCCAACCAGTGAATTTCCGGCTCATCTGATGACCCACATTCAACGGCTAAAGCAGGATCCAAATCAGCGCGTGGTGATGCACTGCCATCCTACCAATCTGGTTGCCATGTCCTTTACGCTGCCGCTGGAAGAGAAGCTCTTTTCCCGCATTTTGTGGAAGATGCAGGCTGAATCCATTGTGGTCTTCCCCGAAGGCATCGGCGTCTTGCCATATATGACCCCAGGCACCAACGAAATCGGTCAGGCAACCGCCCAAAAAATGGCCGATTTCCGAATCGTCATGTGGCCGCAACACGGAATCTTCGGCGCCGGCGATTCCATTGATGAAACGTATGGCTTAATTGAAACCGCTGAAAAAGCGGCGACAATTTACACCGCTATTCAGGCTCAAGGCGGCCGCATCATCAACGAAATCACGGATGAAAATCTGGAACAACTGGCCAAACGGTTTGACTTAACGCCTAACCCAGCCTTTCTTCACGGTGATTCACTCATCAGTCAGGTAACGCTAAAAGTGTAACGTTATCTGCTCATGGTAGGATACCTCCTAAACACACTCTAAAGAGCCCACTGATTGTTGAAGGCAATTGGTGGGCTTTTTGGGTTGGATGAAAGCTATACATGGTTTCGCCGATGAGGTGGTATAGGAACTTTTATGTGTCTGGGCTAATAAGCTTGATGAACTGTGAAGAAAATTGACGACCTTTTTTGAAGAAAAGCCGTTAATCGTGCAATCTATTGGCGCGTTGAATGAAAGCGCTTATTATTATAGCCGTAGTCAGCTGATGAACAAAATATTGTTAGATTTGGTAGATATCAAACTTGGAGGCAGAATAAATGACAAACGTGACATTTCCTAAAATTGGTATTCGTCCGACGATTGATGGACGCCGGCGTGGTATTCGTGAATCACTAGAAGAACAGACTATGAACATGGCCCATTCAGTTGCCAAGCTTTTAGAATCAACCCTTAAATATCCAGATGGTTCACCTGTTCAGACTGTTATTTCTGATTCAACCATTGGCGGTGTTAAAGAAGCAGCAATGTCTAAGGAAAAATTTGATCGCGCCGGAATTTGTGGAACCATCACAGTTACACCTTGTTGGTGCTATGGCAGTGAAACGATGGATATGTCGGCGGATCTACCTCATGCTATTTGGGGATTCAATGGTACAGAGCGTCCTGGGGCGGTTTATCTCGCAGCCGTCTTGGCAGCTCACACGCAAAAGGGAATTCCAGCTTTCGGTATTTACGGGCATGATGTACAAGATGCTGATGACACCACAATCCCTGAAGATGTAAAAACAAAAATTATCCGGTTTGCTAAAGGAGCATTGGCAGCGGGTTTGATGCGAAATAAGAGTTATCTTTCGATTGGCGGCGTAGCGATGGGAATTGCAGGGTCAACGGTAGATCCAGACTTTTTCCAAGAATATCTAGGGATGCGGAATGAATACGTCGATATGTCAGAAATAGTTCGTCGTTGGGACGAAGGCATTTATGATCAAGAAGAGTTCAAAAAAGCAATGGCGTGGGCAGAAAAGAATACACCAATCGGCCCGGATATTTATAACGAAAAAGATCCTAACAAGTTCACTGATGAAGAGAAGCATGAACAATTGGCTAACTGTATCAAAATGACGATCATTGCTCGTGATCTGATGGATGGTAACGAAAAATTAGCAGACCTTGGTTTTAAAGAAGAAGCGGAAGGTCATAATGCAATTGCTGCAGGATTCCAGGGGCAACGACAATGGACAGATCATTTTCCTAATGGCGATTACATGGAAGCCTTCATGAACTCTCAGTATGATTGGAATGGCATTCATCAACCGCACGTATTTGCTACTGAAAATGACTCGTTGAATGGTGCTTCAATGTTATTCAATTATTTACTAACCAACACGCCGCAAATCTTTGCTGATGTGCGGACATATTGGAGCCCTGAAGCTGTTGAACGAGTGACAGGCACTAAACTTGAGGGATTGGCTAAGCATGGGTTCCTGCATCTATCGAATTCTGGAGCCCAAACACTTGATGCGACAGGCCGAGAGACGATCAATGGCGAACCGGCTATTAAACCTTTTTACGAATTATCCGAACAAGAAGCGCAGGCTAATTTAACACACACGCGGTGGATCCCAGCAAATATTGGTTACTTCCGTGGCGGTGGTTTTTCTTCTAACTATGTAACACGTGGTGGAGAACAAGGGATGCCTGTTACCATGAGCCGGATTAATCTTGTCAAAGGTGTCGGTCCAGAATTACAGATTGCAGAGGGTTTTGCGGTAGATCTTCCTGAAAATGTGTTTGACATCATCAACAAGCGAACAGATCCGGGTTGGCCGTCAACATTCTTTGTTCCAATTTTGACGGGACATGGCGCGTTTAAGTCTGTCTATGATGTGATGGATAACTGGGGAGCTAATCACGGTGCGATTAGTTACGGTCATATTGGTGCAGACTTAATAACGTTGGCTTCGATTTTACGAATTCCAGTTAACATGCATAATGTGCCGGAATCCAGTATTTTCCGTCCGCGAGCATGGGCATCACTAGGTACGGAAAATCTAGAGGCGGCTGACTTCAATGCATGCAAAAACTTCGGTCCATTGTATCGATAGTCTTGGAAATGAGTGATGAGGATGGATATAAGAAACTTAATTGCAGTTGATTTAGGTGCGAGTTCTGGACGACTCATTTCCGGCCAGTTTGATGGTAAGCGAGTTTTATTGAAGGAACAGTTTAGATTTTCTAATCAACCAGTTAATGTCAACCACCATCTATATTGGGATTACCTGAAAATTTTTCAGGAAATTAAATACGGATTAACGATAGCGCAACGTGACTTGAAGCAAATTGACAGCTTTAGTGTCGATACTTGGGGTGTTGATTATGGACTTTTGAGTCACCATGACGAGTTATTGTTTGCACCGCACAGTTATCGAGATACGAGAACAACAGAGGTAAAAGAAAAATTCTATCAACGTGTTAGCCCGGTAAAGCTATTTCTAACTACGGGAAACCAGCCGGATCTTATCAATACCAATATTCAACTATTCGCCGACATTAGACGGTATCCTTTTCTACTGACGAAAGGCACCACATTTTTGATGATGCCTAACCTGATTGGCTATTTCTTTACCGGTGTTAAACAAAGTGAATTTACAATAGCCAGCACAAGTGGCCTTCTCGATGCGCAGAGCCGCGACTGGAACACTGAGTTACTAAAATCGTTGGGGATACCAAAACAGTGGTTTGGTGACTTAACGGTTGGAGGAGATGTTCTTGGCCCTTTGCAACCAAACATTATCGCAGAACTACAGTTAGATTCTACGATACAGATGATTAATGGTGTTGGTCATGACACTGCGGCAGCGTTATTAGCTTTGCCAATCGAAGAAAAAGATCGACAACGGGCTGCCTTTATTAGCTGTGGAACATGGTCGATCATCGGACGACAGACAACAGATCCAGTTGTGACTATGGATGCTGCAGATGCAGGACTAACTAATGAAGGATGTTTTGACGGAACAAACCGACTTTTGAAGAATGTGACAGGGCTCTGGATCATACAAGAACTCCAACGTGAATGGTCCTATAAGGGCATGATGATTGATTTTGACAAGATGACGGCTGAAGCTAAGGCTGCTGCGTCCATTAATAGTTATATCGACCCTAATCATCCATTATTTGCTGAGCCGGGTCGAATGGAAGAAAAGATAAAGCTGTTCTTGGAGCAAACCGGCCAACAGCTGCCTAAAAATCGTGGCCAATTAGTAAGAGTGGTTTTGGAAAGCCTTGCGATGGTCTATAGAAAGACGATCCATGATTTGCAAAAAGTAACCGGAGAGCCAGTCAAAGTTGTTCATATTTTTGGTGGCGGTATTCAAAATCAGTTGTTAGTCCAATTAACAGCCGATTTGACCCAGCTGCCGGTTGTAGCTGGGCCTGTTGAGGCAAGTGTTTTGGGAAATATCGTTTCGCAATTACTGGTTTTGAAACAAACGACCCCGGATCACGTTGTCAACATTATGAATCACTCCTACGCGGTCAAGACTTACCGGCCAAGCCGAGTTGAGTCGTTTGAGAACCGGCTCAAGAAATTTGAAATGCTTCTTAAGCAAGAACAGGACTTAGATTTGCTGCTGGAACCGAAGATCGAGATGGGGTGACTGGGGATGGATTCTAAGAAACCGTTATTACAGCCAGCAACGAAACCGATTGTTTATCTTTTTGCCATTCTTGGCGGATTTGCGGGATTATTGTATGGTTACGACTCAGGGGCGATCTCACTTGCCTTGCCATCCATAACAACCGCTTTTGGCTTAAACTCAGCAGAAAAAGGATTAGTTGTTTCGTTCTTACTATTTGGTGCACTTCCATCAATTGTTGTCTTTACAGCTATGGAAAAGAAGATAGAGCGGCGAAACGTTTTAATACTTGGCGGTTTTATCTTCATTGGCGGTAGCATTTTTAGTGCTTTGTCGGCTGACACGATGATGTTGATGGTAGCTCGGTTCATATTAGGTGTTGCAGCTGGCATTGCCAACATGTACGGGTTGATTTATCTTTCTGAATTAGCGCCGGCTCATATCCGTGGCTTAATGTCTTCGCTGTACCAGTTGAGTGTTAATATCGGGATTTTAATGGCTTATGCTGTCGGGGCCTATAACCTCCCGGCTGACAACTGGCGATGGACGCTTGGACTTGGGGCCATACCAGCTGCGGTCTTTGCTGTTGGTATGATATTGTCGCCGCAAAGTCCTCGATGGTTAATTCGTGATAATCAAGTTGAAAAAGCGCGAAGAGTGCTCAAGCGCGTGCGGATAACCGATGACGAGATTGAGTCAGAAATCACAGATATTCAAGATAGCTTGAAATCGCAAGAGGCTGGGTTGCGCGAATTGTTTGGCACTTTTAGACCGGTTATGATTTTGCTGTTTGTTCTAACCTTCTTTCAGGTATTTACGGGGATCAATGCAGCTGTTTATTACGCACCGGAAATCTTCCATAACTTAGGAATGGCTAATGCTAGCATTCTCGCTGACTTCGCTGTTGGTGGTGCGTTGGTTGTCTCCACCTTTTTATCGCTGCCATTTATTGACCGCCTCGGGCGAAAAAAGCTGTTAGAAATAAGTCTCGGTGGTCAAGTTCCACCAGCTATTGCTTTATGTATATGGTCTGACAATGCAACGATCGCGATTGTCGCCATTTTCGTTTATGTCTTTGCATTTGGTTTTGGATTGGGACCGGTCTTTTGGTCCTACGTACCGGAAATTTTGCCACTTAAGGCAAGGGCACTTGGTATGGGGGTTATCACTTTCACACAGTACCTCTTTAATGGCATTCTTTCTTTGATTTTTCCAATGTTGCTAGAGGCTTTAGGAATTAACGTTTTCTATATTTTTGCCGCTTTGTCTGCGCTGGCCGTTTTCTATATTCATAAGAATGTCCTAGAGACCAAAGGCAGAACATTGGAAGACATTGAACTCTATTGGGAGACCAAGCAAGTATAGGAGCGTGAGCAAGTGTTAAAGAATATTCCTAAGAGATTATCTCCAGAACTAGTTAAAACACTGATGGAGATGGGGCATGGCGACGAAATTCTGTTAGCGGATGCCAACTATCCTGCTAATACCAACCATGATCACGTTATTCGAGCAGATGGCCTGACAGTTTTAGACCTCTTGCAAGATATTTTAGTCTTGATGCCATTAGATTCATACGCGGATTATCAAGCAATTGTTCAGGAGGTAGTTCCTGGCGATGAACATGTGCCTAATGGTGAACCGCCAGTCTGGCATCAATATCGAACAGAGATAGCTAAGTCATTCTCAGACTATCAGTTCAAGTCTTTAGAACGATTTGAGTTTTATGAACATTCCAAACAATGCTTTGCAATTGTACAAACCGGCGATCAGGCCCTATATGGGAACTTGATTCTTAAGAAGGGTGTTATTAGTTGATCAACTGAGAAGAAGCAAGCGCAAAACAAACGAAAGTCAGCACTAGGAGATCGATTTTCCTAGTGCTGATTTTATGTATGCATAATAAGAAGCCGTTGATTTATGTGAAAAGATAAGTCCGTGAGAAAGTGATTTTCGTGAAACGGTTTTTAAAAAATTCAACGATCCTTCTAAACTTGGACGTCATTAGCATGTTCTTCGTATGGATCAAAGCTTTAGCAGTTGAATGAAAAAAAGCAGCCTCATTGCTGCTTTTTTTAAGGTTAATCTCTGATCGTCATTTTTAAGAAGATAAATGTCAGTTACTCTACTTCACCTAACTGCATTTCGCTGACAGGTCTTGTTGGATTGGAAGGCAAAGGTACTTGTTTTGACTTAATCGGAGTACTAGGGACCGCAATTGGCGGAACCTCTTTGTAAGGATCTTTGTAATTGCCGCCACAAGAGTGAAAATCGTCAAGCAAGCCTAATTTAATGAAAATTGCTTGTTGATAGGCAATTCTAGCATTCCATTCAAGTGTTTCCATGATTCTAACGGCAATATGCAAGTCAGAACTCGTAATCACAATACCATGACTATCAAGTAAAAAGACATTCTCCATAGCCTTGTCACCAATTTCAAGCAGAGCATCATGTACGATATTAGCCAATGCCATTGAAGTTGCTGGTGCAAAGGGGAGAACCCTTATACGTCCGAGTTCTCTGGTTGCTTCGGTCACATTGGGCATATCGAGTCCGGCAGTTGCCCAAAACATAGATTCTTCAGCATGCGAATGATAAACACAGCGAATACCCGGATGAGTTGCGTAAGCCTTTTCATGCATATTAATTTCTCGGGTTACATCGCCGACACCATCAATTTTCTGACCGGTGATTGCATCAACAACTAAGATCTGTGCAGGATGCAATTCAGCGTAATAGGTTTCAGACATAAAAGTGGGTGTGATTAGGATATAGGGATGCTCATTCTCATCAAAAACTTTAATTGACATATTTCCGCCAGCAACATTGGTATCTTTACGATCGAACATTACTTGCACTGTATGGGCAAGATCAGTACGTTCGGCCTGAAACATCATTTCCATCGTTCATGACTTCCTTCCGTATTGGATAGTGTCATTATAGCTTGAAAAGATTGATATATTGACGGTTGTCACTGATGTTGACTAATGGTCTGATTATGCGATGGAAAAGCGCCACAATTCTTCATAATGCGTCATTCTTGCAAGCGCTTACGATCGCCGCTAGAATGTTGTTGAATTATAAGAGGGGGGATTAGTTTGTTTAAAAACGAGCGATTAAACAGGATCATTTCCGTCTTGCAGCACAAGAAGCGGATGGGAACATCAGAATTAGAACAAGAATTATATGTAAGCAGTTCAACGTTACGTCGTGATTTGATTGAATTAGAAAAGATGGATAAAGTGCGGCGTGGCTTTGGATATGTAGAACTGGTTAAGCCAGACAATCTTGAATTGCCTTATTTATTCCGCGGACAAGAAAGAGAACAAGAAAAAAGGCAAATTGCTGCAACGGCTAGTATCTTTTTGAGTGATAATCAAGCCATCTTCATCGATTCTAGTTCAACGGCATCCTTTCTAGCTCCTTATTTAGCAAAATTAAATCATGTTATAGTCATTACAAATGGTTTGCGGATTGCCGTTGCATTAGACGGTTTGCCATCTATCAAGACTTTTTTAACAGGAGGACGCTTGCGGAATGGATCTGGGTCTATTTTGGGTGACGATTCAATTGCGTTTTTAAGTAATTTTCGAGCAAATCTATTTTTTATGTCATGCGTTGGCTTGGCTGATCACGGTGTATTTATGTCTAGCCAGGAGCAATCAAGCGTCAAGCGAGCGATGATGCAACGAGCCGAAAAAACCATTCTATTATGCGATCATTCCAAGTTTGGCGTAAAAAGTTATTATCAGTTGTGCAGTGAGCAGTCGCTTGAAGCTGTTATCACAGATGAAGATCCTGGGATGGGTATAGGGAGAGAATTAGCAGATGCAGGCGTTGAACTCCTTGCTTAAATATAAGACTCGTATCATGTGGATTTTAAATTGAATAAGACAAATAATGGTGATAGATAGCTTATGTGTTACATGGCTAAAGGATCGGATTTCTGTCGCGTGTATTGAAATAAAAAAACTCACTATCGAAGAGACGATAGTGAAAAAGGTTATGAATAATCGGTGCATCGAGAGTTAATCTCAAGTGCCGATTTTTTTTGCCAGCGTAGCAAGTCCGGCGCTGTTAATGTGGCATGTCCGGTGACCGTCGATGAACATTCAAAACAAATCGAGAGTGGTCGCGGATAAAAGACGAGACCGAATATTCAAAAGCATGACCCTTTTGATCGTAAGCAGTTTGTTCAATGACTAAAACCGGGCTTCCTTGCTTGATGTGTAGCGCATCGGCGGTTTCTTTGTCTGCCTCTGTTGCATATAAAACCCGGCGAGCATCAGTTAATTGAATCCCAATACTGCCAAGATAATCATAAATGGAGCCTTTGAGAATTTTCCGGTCCAAAGGCGCGATATGGGTAGGCATAGTCGTGTGTTCAAGGCTGTAGTAATGTCCGTTTACAAGGCGAACGCGCTTGATGTCATAAATTGGCTCGTTCCCCTTGATTACCAGATTTTTTTGTTCGGTTTCATTAGGAAGGCGAGCGTCAAAATAAAGCAGTTTGCTCGTGATTTTTTGATCTCGATGCGAGTAGGTGACGCCAATAGGGGCATCGAGTGGTAAGAGTTCTTTATCATCATCAGTCGCTCGTGCGCGAACATAGCTGCCCGATCCCTGTTTGCTATAAATTAAACCTTCGTCCTGAAGAATTCGCAGTGCTTTTTTGATCGTTAAGCGACTAGTTTGGTAAGTCTTGGCAAGCGTTTCTTGAGTTGGTAATGGTTTGCCTGCTCGATAATGATTCGTCAGAATATCTTTTTTTATGTCAGAATAGACTTCCCAGTATAGATACAACGGTTTCACCTCAGTTAAATTCATGGTTCAAACATTATAACACAAGTGGATTATTTGGTAGGTCATTCATTCGAGAATTAAATTATTTGTATATAAATATATTTTTGGGTTGAACTATTTGTATATACAACTTAAAAATAAGTCTTTACAAAATATGAAAGCGCATTTAAACTGACATTATTGCAAGAAGTTGGTTTAAACAAAATTGACATAGGGGTGACTTACCATGAAGTTCAACGTGGATAAAATACAGGAACCGTTGCTCAAGGCATCAATGTGGGTGCAGAACAACACGATCTTACAAGCGGTCAAAAATGCTTTTGTGCGAACGATTCCGTTTACGGTTATCGGCTCATTTTCCAATTTGATTAAGATGCAGCTGGATGCCTTAATTAAAGCGCAACATTTGCATTGGGGCTGGTTAACAAGCATCAGTAACTTGTTTGGTTATCTGGGAACAGCAACATTAGGGATCGTTGGTTTAATCGTCGTTATATCCAGCGCTTATTCCTATGCGGTGGAATTGAAACAGCGCGATGAAAACAAAAATATGAACATTATTATCGCAACGCTGTTGGCATTTTCTGCTTATTTCGTGATGGTGCCTAACAATGTTAACTTTGCTGATCCAAAAGCCAAGATCATTGAAGGCTTTGCATCATCATTTTTCAGTTACGAAGGTATGTTTACTGGATTAATTGTCGGCATGCTGGCCGTGGCAATGTTTGCCGCTTTCAGTCGCTCAAAGTTTACGATCAAAATGCCAGGGAGTGTTCCACAAAATGTGTTTGATTCATTCTTTGCCTTGATTCCAATGGCGGAAGTGTTGCTGTTGTTTGGACTTGCACGAATTGGGCTGCAAGCGATGGGTTATGCAAGTTTAATTCAACTGATTGCTACAGTTATCATCAAACCACTATTAACCGTGGGGACAGGCTTACCAGCAATTATCGTGGTGATTTTGTTAGAGCAGATTCTTTGGTTCCTTGGCTTGCATGGCTTCAACATTGTCTGGGGTGTCGTGTCTGCGTTCTGGTTACCACTATTTCTACAAAATGTTGCTAAGTTTGCTGAAACCAAAAGTTTTGCTGACATCACTATTTCGCCGAATACAATGACCAATGTTTATGCCATGATCGGCGGTTCGGGCGCGACATTTGGACTAATCATTGCCATGTTGATTTTTGCAAAAAAAGGTGAAAAAGAGCGAGAAGTAGCGAAATTAGCATTAGTGCCCGGATGTTTTGGAATTAATGAACCGGTTATCTTCGGTTTACCGATTGTTTTAAATCCGATTATGTTGATTCCCTGGATCGTTGTCCCTCTGTTCAATGCAGTCGTTGCATACGTTGTGACCTCTATCGGCTGGGTGGTTCCACTGGTGGTCTTGAATTCTGGTAACGAACCAATTTTCTTTAGCACATGGATTTTAGGCGGATTGCATACGAGTCCAGTCATTCTTGCACTTGTCTTGGTTATATTCGATGTCCTGTTATATGCGCCATTCGTTATCATGAATCAACGCAATGAGCGTCAAATGGCGTCTGCGGCATAAACAGTATAAGTAAATTGTGACGAAAAAAGGAAGTTTAATAAATGCAAAGAGTTCACGTTATAGCCCATACCCATTGGGATTTTGAATGGTACTTCACACGTCAGCATGCAAGGGTTCAATTTGCTTATCATATGGAAGAGGTATTGCAAGCTCTTACTAATAACCAGCTGGACGCTTATCTTCTTGATGGACAAATGGCGATTATCGATGATTACCTACAAACGAATCCTGATAAGCGGGATGAGATCCGTCAATTTGTTCAAGCTCGACGACTTTTTATCGGTCCATGGTATACCCAGATTGATGAGATGGTGACAAGTGGTGAGTCGATTGTTCGCAATTTACAGTTGGGACATAAATTAGCTGCGGATTTAGGCGGGGCCATGAAAGTTGGGTATTTACCGGACTCTTTTGGGCAGGGAAAAGATATGCCCAAGATCTATTCGGGGTTTGACATCACCGCAACTGTTTTTTGGCGCGGTATGCCTCACGAGAAGGATGCACGTTACTTTTATTGGACAGCTGAGGATGGTTCAAAGGTATTAGCGGCAAACATTAAAAATGGTTACTATGCCGGAGTTGAACTAATTGAAAATGATGATGTCACAACTCTTTTACAACGAATTGCAACGGACACCAAGTCACATGACTTAGTACTTCCGGTCGGTGGTGATCAGCGAGCTGTTGATTTTAACTTGAAAGAACGAATCGCATTGGCAAACGATCACGAAGATTCATTTAAGTTAGTTGAAGATAATTACCCGGACTTCTTCGCATCATTGGCAAAAAATAGGGAGTTGCCTACGTAGTGGCTGGTGATTTAGGTTGCGGTTTCTGGCCGAATTTCAGTCACTTTATAGTTGATTTGATAATGCAGGCCACCCTGTTCGACCACAATAGAAATTGGTACAGAAAAAAGCTTAAGGAGGAGGTCGATATTTGCCAATGCAATCGCGCTATCCACCGTTACCACCAAGGACTCAGCCGTTCTGGTGTTCACTAAGTCAAGCCCAAGTGAACCTTTCAAGAAGGCAAACTTGCGCTCAATGGCACCCCGACGATTTTCCGCACTGACATCGGCTTTGCGCTGTTTCGGATCCACATGTTTGGGCTTTCGACCCAGCTTTGGCCCATTAAGTTTAATGCCTAGCTTCTTACACAGATTGATGTTATCTCGCGTGCGATAGAGAGTATCGACCAGCACCTCATCCGGATATTCACCCACTAGGTCAAAAGCATGGTCAAGCGTTACTTCAAGATCAGTGCTTTCGTTAAATGAATTGAAGTCGAAACGCTCTACATCAATCACGCCATCCAACATGGAACAGTCAATCTTGGCGCCAAACTCAACGGACTGCTTTGCCTTACCTCGCACGATTGGCCGGATATACGGCTGTTGAAGGCTAACGATGCGATTCTCGACATGGTGAGTGTGGTTCTCAAACATGAAGAGCTGCTGCTCATAGACTTGTTTAATCACTTCCAGACGCTGTGCTTGCCAATCAGTGAGCTGACCGCCTTGCGCAAGCAGTTCCGCCACATATCGCAGATCTCTTCGGATGTATTGTAGCTGAGCTTGAAGCTGTTTGCGGCGTTCCTTGTTTTGACGCCGCGGTTTCCTCGAAAAAGCGGTCCACTTACCTTTTGCTTCACGTCTGTATGTCCGCGGAATTTCCACACCTAACCCGTGGGCCAGATCTGTGACCATTTGTTCGAGATTCAAACGACTCTGGTTAAGCAGCGTTGTATCTTGGGGATACTTGATCTTGACCGGAACGGCAGTCGCATCACTAATCAAAACATGCGTCCCCTCAGGTAGATCGGCCTCCAACCGCTCGCGCGTGAAGTCATTAGTAATGTTGCGGATCAAATCTGAGATGGCTGAAAGCCGTTGGCGAAAGTGCACCAACGTTGTGTGTTCAAATGGCTTCTTAGCGCGATATTCGGGTAATCCGATGAAGTACTGATAGGCTGGTGTATCACGGATATCGTCGACAACTTGGCGGTCGGTCAGGCCTTTCTTCAACTTGATCAACGTTGCGCCATAAAGCAATCGAAATGGCTTCGCTGCTCGGCCGGTTTTTGAAGGGAACTGTAATTGGTATGCCTCTTCAAGTTTGGCCCATGGGATCAATTCTGCATATTGAACCCACTCGTTGTCCGGGCTGAGCGGTGTTCCCAGAGCGCTTCCAAAGGATTCAAGTGACAGTTGCGTTGCTTTTTGACGATAAACCATGATCAATTCCTCCGATAGGTCAGCGATAAGTGCAAGGGTAAATCCCAAAGCATAGGCATTTCGGGCAAATGAGGCTTGCACTTATTATACGCTTAACTATTGGTAAAGCCTATTATGAAAACACTTTTAGAGTTTTTCACCATTCACTA
>ERZ506621.43-NODE-43-length-23882-cov-4.15818_pt1 | contig 23882 bp, 27 predicted proteins | sample MGYA00512402_ERZ506621 | MGnify/ENA metagenome assembly ERZ506621 | reverse complement strand
ATACCCCCACATAGGACTTTTATATTTCATTGTCCTATATGAGGGTAGCATATCACTTTATTTCTTTTTCAGTGTGACAGCCTATTCTTTTTTATGGTATTTTTCAGTTATTGCAATATAAAATTTTATAGCTATCTCCAAATTATTTTTAAATGGCATAATATGATAAAGAACCATAAAATTTTAATTATATTCCTAGAATATAAAACCCATTATATCTTTTAGCTTTATCTAACCATTCAATTACAATTTCATACTCTGCAGTTTTTTCTTCTTTGAGTCTTTGGATAATAGGATCTATAAAATTCGGAGCATAATAGTTAACTCCGTATAGATCAACCACCCCACTTTCCAAATTACTATACATTCCGCAGTTGAAAATATGGCTGTATTCATGAAAAAATGTCTCCACATCATCTATATATAAGGAATCATTCTGCCAAAAATTGATTTTTTTCGCCAAATCCTTTCTTTTCGTTTTGGCTGGCAACTTACAAAATTGGATTTCTATGAACGCTGAGCCACCATAATTTCTTCGTTCTTCTTGATTAGAAAAAGTATGAAACAACACGGTATCACCTCCTTTGCTTCTAACCTTTTTATCTATTTTTTATTATACCATATGTTATATTGGCAGACTGTTTTTTACACAAAGCGTCCCATATCCCACTGTCGGATTCGGCCATTCTTCAAAGTTTGGCAGATGAACCGCTCCTTTTCTCAGATATGCTTTTACTTTCTGACCATATAAATATGGATCGTTTCCCTCCACAATCCCCCACTGCATCAGCATCGCTGCTGCCCCTGTCACAAACGGTGCTGCAAAAGATGTTCCTGTCACTCGGACATATCCGCCATTGACAGCTGTTGTCATGATATCGACGCCGGGCGCTACCAGATCTGGTTTCACCTGATTGTTATCTCTTGTATAGCCTCTCCCCGAAAACGGCGCATAGGTGAGAAGTCTTGAATCGTATGCCCCCACTGAGATTCCTCCCCTTGCTGTCGAGGGAATGGTCAGTGTCGTTTGAGGAACCGGTTGATAGAACCGTGTCTGAGGATTGAGAACTCCTGCTTCCGGCAGCCACATATCATATCTTCCAGTCACGATCGTGCGCGGGATCAGCTGTACCCCCCAGACACCGCTGTCCACATAGGTGCCGATCGGCAGAAAGGAAATATAAATTTCCTGAGAAGTGCTGTACGGACTTGGCGTTCCATAATATACCAAAAGTTCTGTATTCCCAGCGACATATCTCTGTGTTCCCAGCCGTTTCTGAAACGGACCGATTTTCTGTCCTGACGGATGAATCATCACAAGATCAAAATCATCTTCATACTCTTTCCAAAGCTGAAGATTCAAAGACAATTCGTATTGTCCGATTCCAAATTCTACAAGCTTTGGCTGCCCTGACTGCAAAACGCCTTCTGTGTGCCCTGCTGCCTCCCCTTCGTTTCCAGTTCCAATGACAATCACGGATTTGCCGATCTGCGCCATATTGTCGAGATACGTCTCCAGTATGGAAAGCCCGTCATGGGAACCATATACGTTCCCAAAACTGAGATTGATCACATATGGCATCCCATATTCCTGTGCTTTCTGCGTCACATATGCCAGAGCTTCCATCAGCTCTGTCGTCCTTGGAAACGAGTCGGGTCGGGGCTGTCCCAATTTTACAACGAGAATATCGCTCTCCCATGCCACGCCTCTGTATCTGCCATTCGAGGCACGTCCGTTTCCTGCTGCAATTCCCAGCACCTGTGTGCCATGACCGCTCAGATCCCTCACAGGGACTATTTTTCTTCCCTCCGCTTCATTTGCTGCATTCAGCGCTTCATTGATCTGTTCCCTTGTGTATTCTGTTCCCGTTTTAAATCCCTTCGGAGGATTTTCCCCTCCTGTCTGATCCCAGATATTTAAAATTCTGGTACTTCCGTCCTCATTCCGAAAATCCGGGTGAAAATAATCCACTCCAGAGTCAATCACTGCCACTAAAATTCCTCTGCCATTCAGCATTTTTTCTCCTGATTGCAAAGGATTCATGCAAGAGGCTGTCTTTCCCTGATTTACAGAGAAAAACAGCCTCTTTGGTTTTTCAATATATTCAATTTCTGGCTGAAGCGCAAATTCCGGGATCATTCGCTCCGGAATTGTCACGATCGCATATCCGGCATACAGCTGGGCAATCTGTATCTGCGGTGTTTCCAGACGGGAGAGATCTCCGTGGTACCGTACAATGAGATCCCATACCTTGTCCTCCTTGTCATATCCTACATTCAATTCCAATGACCGCTCTCGTTCCTCTTCAGTCGCATTTAAAGCTAAATTCAGCATATTCTCTATTTTCTGATCAGGCATCTTCTTTTCCCCTTTTTCTTTTAGCTTATTCAGAGCCTGCCTGAAATAGTCACACAGTCCACTTTTTTATTCGCTTTATCAATTCTCCTCCTGCAATTCCGATCAGAGCCCCTGTCACAACTCCGCTTATAATCAAAACCGGAAGATAATATAAAATCTGCTCCGTTTCCAAAATCAGCATTGCTGTCAAAATCTGACCGACATTATGGAAGATTCCCCCTATGATACTGACGCCGATCTCATCGAGCCATCCTGTCTTTTTTATCAGAATCATCATTGCCAGACTGAGCATACCGCCTGCAAAACTGTACATCATTGCAGCCATGTTTCCAAAAGTCAGGCTGACGAGAAGAATACGGATTGCCGACAGCGCCAGCGCCTCTTTCTCTCCCCAGCAGTACAAAGCCGTCACTACTACGATGTTTGCAAGTCCCAGTTTCATTCCCGGAACAGGAAGCTGCAATGGAAGAATAGATTCCACATAGCTCAGGATAAAAGCAAGCGCCGTCAGCAGTCCAAAGTTTGTCATTTTTTTTACGGACATTCTCTTCTTTCCTTTCTGCCTCTCTTTTCTTTAATTTGCAATGGAGTCAAAATCGCTCTGTTTCTCTCCTTCTACCTCCACCACAATCTTATGCGGCAGACATACGATGGTCTCCCCCACCTTGTCGATCTCCTTTTGATTCACACATAATTGATCCGGACAGTCCGCATAAATCATGTCGGCGCTTCCGTCCCTGATTCTCAAAATATTTTTTCCTTCCTGACTTTCCTGGTTGAAAGCAATCTCTACTTCCTGTTCTTCTGACAACAGATATCTCCCCTGTTCCACTCCATCCTGAAATACGATCACCTGACTTCCCTGTTCTCTTCCCATCTTCGCCGCAATTCCGGCCGCCGATGCCGCAAGGATGCAGGCAGCTCCCAAAATAAAGCTGTTTCTTCTTTTTTTATCCATGTTTTATCTTTTCACCTCTGCTTTATTCTGTTGTCTCTCTTTCCTCTTCATCATCTCCTTTTCTGTCATACGTCTCCAAAAAATGATGCACTTTTCCATCTTTTTTATACGCGATCACGGTGTTTAAATTTACATTTTCCACACTTCGGAAGATGTTCGATTCGATGTGAGGATTGATCGTCCGGAATTTTCGGATCAGCTCCTTCATCTCCTGCCGCTTTGAATTGCTGACGCCTTCTTCATCCACCTCGCGCTTTTCCGTAAATCTGCAGGCACACTGAATAAAATGAAGATCGTTGTAGCGCGCCCACTCTATAATATCGTCTTCTTTTATCATATACATCGGTCGGATCAGCTGCATCCCTTCAAAATTTGTGCTGTGCAGCTTTGGCATCATCGTCTGAATCTGCCCCCCGTACAGCATTCCCATCAAGATCGTCTCGATCACATCGTCAAAATGATGCCCCAGCGCAATCTTGTTGCATCCCAGTTCTTTTGCCTTACTGTACAGATAGCCGCGCCGCATTCTTGCACATAAATAGCATGGGGAGTCTTCAATATTAACAACTGCGTCAAAAATTTCGGACTCAAACATGGTGATGGGTACGTTTAAAATCTCGGCATTGTCAATAATCCGTTGTCTGTTTGCCGGATTATATCCCGGATTCATCACAAGAAATACCATCTCAAATGGAAATTTTCCATGGCGTTTCAGCTCCTGCAATAATTTTGCAAGAAGCATGGAATCTTTCCCGCCTGAGATACAAACTGCAATCTTGTCTCCCTCCTGAATCAGATCATAATCCTGAATGCCTCTTATGAAGGGACGCCATAATTGTTTTCTGAACTTCTTGATAATGCTTCGCTCGATTTCCTGATATCTCTCCACGCTTTTTCTTCCTTTCTTCTGTCTCTTTTCTTCTTCTCTTCTGCTTTTATCGTGTCATCACAAAACGGCAGTGCATCTTGCGACGCACCGCCGTCCCAATGGATTCAATCTATGAAAAACGCACTTTGATATACGCTTTGATCTCCTCCACACATTTTTCAAATCCCAGCTTACTGCTGTTCAAACACAAATCATAGTTCTGGGCATCAAGCCAGTCTCTGCCTGTGTAATAATGATAGTAATCACTTCGGAATTTATCTGTCTTCGCCATAAACCGCAGCATTTCCTTCTCATTCATGGAAGAACGCTCCAGCGCTCTTTGCAGACAGTAATCTTTCGGCGCATGTACAAATACGCTGACTACGTTTGGATTGTCTTTCAAAATAAAATCTGCACACCGTCCGATAAAAACGCAGGATTCTTTTTCTGCAAGTTCCCGGATGATCTTTGCCTGATAATTAAACAGGTTGTCATTTGAGACAAAACCGTCGCTTTCAGGTGGAATCACTTTTCCCTTATATGCTCCCTTTGCTTTGCCAAACAGATGAATTCCTTTTAATTTCTCGTCTGCCTGATTGAACAGCATCTCATTGATTCCGCTGTCCTCCGAAGCCATTCTCAAAATCTCTCTGCTGTAGCACGGAATCTGTAAATCCTCGGCAAGCATCTGTCCAATCGTTTTTCCGCCGCTTCCATACTGGCGTGCAATCGTAATAATTACTTTCTGGTCTCCCATCGTAAACCCCTCCATTCCTATGTTTACTAAACCGACAGGCATTCTCATCGGATTATTCTCTATTCTCCAAGATATGCTTTCTTGATGGAATCATCATTCATCAGTTCATCTGCCGATGCACTTTTTACAATTTTGCCTGTCTCAAGAACGTATGCGCGGTCTGCGATTTCCAGGGCTTTCTTTGCATTCTGCTCTACCAGAAGAACTGTCGTTCCGCTGGCGCTCACCTGCTTTATGATGTCAAAAATCTCATTTACAAAGATCGGTGACAGTCCCATGGAAGGTTCATCCATCAGAATAATCTTCGGATGCGACATCAATGCACGTCCCATGGCGAGCATCTGCTGCTCTCCTCCGCTCAATGTCCCCGCAAGCTGTGTTTTTCGTTCCTGCAATCTGGGGAATCTTCGATATACCATCTCCAGAGTTTTATTGATCTCTTCTTTATCTTTTCTGGTATAGGCGCCCAAAATCAGATTTTCATATACGCTCAGGTCTGCAAAAACTCTTCGTCCCTCCGGCACATGAGCCATACCAAGTGTCACAATCTTATGCCCCGGCATTTTTGTGATATCGTTTCCCTCAAATTCTATTTTACCAGATTTTGCTCTCAAAAGTCCAGTCACTGTATGAAGAATTGTTGTCTTTCCTGCTCCGTTTGCCCCAATCAGCGCAATGACTTCTCCCTGATTTACTTCAAAGGAAATACCTTTGATTGCCTGAATCACTCCATAATATACGTTTAAATCGCTAACTTTCAACATTGCCATGCGTTTTTCCTCCTACTCGCCCAGATATGCTGTGATTACTTTTGGATCATTTAACACAACATCTGGAGTTCCATTTGCCAGCTCTGTTCCAAAGTTCAGCACATACAGATATTCACAGATTCCGGATACCAGTTTCATATCATGTTCAATCAGAAGAATCGTGACGCCAAATTTTTTTCGGATCAGTTCAATCGTCTCCATCAGCTCTGCCGTCTCATTCGGGTTCATACCTGCGGCAGGCTCATCGAGCAGAAGCAGTTTTGGATTTGTCGCAAGGGCGCGGGCAATCTCCAGTTTTCTCTGTTTTCCGTAAGGCAGGTTCGATGCGAAGGTATCGGCATAGGAATCCAGCTCGAATACGTTCAGAATATCCATCGCTTTTTCATCCATCTCTTTTTCTTTTGCCTTATAAGATCCCAGATGCAAAATACTTTCTGCAAGACCATATTTGACCTGATTGTGCAGGGCTGTCTTTACATTGTCTTTCACACTCATTTTATTAAAAAGTCTGATATTTTGAAATGTTCTGGCAATTCCTGCCTTACAAATTTCAGAAGGTGTCTTTCCGATTATATTCACCCCGTCCAGTGTGATTGTACCGTCAGTAGGACGATACACCCCTGTCAAAAGGTTAAACGCCGTCGTCTTTCCTGCGCCGTTTGGTCCAATCAGACCTACCAGACTTCCTTTTTCCAGACTCATATTCAGGTTGTCCACTGCTCGCAGACCTCCAAAGGAAATTCCAAGATTTTTCACTTCTAACAATGCCATCTTAATTTCCCTCCTTCTGCAGTCTTTCCATTGTTTTTCTGTTTTTCTTCTCAATCAATGCCGCATTGAACTTTGAATTTCTAAATAACATCATCGCAATCAGAACAACTGCATAGATCAGCATACGATAGTCAGCCGCACCACGAAGCAATTCTGGAAGTGCTGTCAGAATTACAGCTGCCAAGATCGTTCCTTTGATGTTGCCCATGCCGCCCAGCACAACCATAACCAGAATTTCGATTGACGTATTATAGTCAAAATTTGCCGGTTTCAGGATACCTGTGTTATGTGCATACACAACGCCTGCCATTCCTGCAAGAAATGCTGAAATTACAAAAGCCAGAATTTTAAATTTGCTGACTGGAATACCTGATGCCTCAGCTGCAATAGAATTATCGCGGATTGCACATACTGCACGTCCGTGTCTTGAATTTATAAGGTTGCTGACAATGACAATCACAATCAGAGTTAAAATAAATACCAGCGTAAAATGCTTGTGGTTTGTCATTCTGTCAATTCCGGAAAGACCTCTTGCTCCTCCTGTGATCTCCATGGAGTTAATCACAGAACGGATAATCTCTCCAAATCCCAGCGTCACGATCGCCAGATAATCTCCTCTCAGACGCAGAACCGGCATACCAATGATCAGACCGGCAACTGCCGCCACGCATCCTCCCACAATCAGGGCGATAATAAGAGAAACATATGGAGGAAACGGCAGATTAATTGTGACAAGCGCTCCTGCATATGCGCCCAGAGACATAAATCCTGCGTGTCCCAATGTCAGTTCTCCCAAAAATCCGACAATCAGACAAAGTGAAACTGCAAGCATTACATTTGTACAGATCGGCGTAAGCAAAGATCTCATCTGACGGTTTAAAATTCCCTTATTCAGCAAAACCATGATTACAGCGTAAACTGCGACAGCAATCACTGCGTCGATCAAAAGTTTTTTCTTCTTTTCCATCTTTCGCACCTACACTTTCTCTATCTTCATCTTGCCAAGCAGTCCGGACGGTCTCACTAAGAGAACGATAACCAGAACGCCGTATACAATCGCATCTGCAAGCTGTGTAGAAATATAAGCTTTTGACAAACTTTCAATGATTCCGAGGATAATACCTCCGAACATTGCCCCAGGGATACTTCCAATTCCTCCCAATACTGCTGCCACAAACGCCTTGATACCTGGCAAAGCTCCTAATGTCGGCATCAATGTCTCATACTGAGAGATATATAAGATTCCTGCTACTGCCGCCAATCCTGATCCAATCGCAAAAGTCAGTGAAATTGTACCGTTTACGCTGATTCCCATCAATTCTGCGGCTCCTCTGTCCTCTGATACAGCTCTCATTGCTCTTCCTGCTTTTGTCTTATTGACAAACAATGTCAAAGCAATCATAGAAACTGTTGTCACACCTAAAGTAACCAGTGTTGTTCCAGAGATATACAGATCTCCCAGATGAATTCCAGGAACATTTACAATCGATGCAAATGGAATCGGCGTTGCTTTAAATACCAGAAGTGCAATGTTCTGCAGCAAAAAGCTCATACCGATTGCTGTGATCAACACCGCCAGTGACGGTGCGTTTCTAAGCGGTTTATACGCAATTTTTTCTGTCACAATTCCAAGTACAGAGCAAGTCAGCACTGTCAGAAGAATTGCCACAAATACAGGCAGTTTCAATATGGATGAATACACATACAGAGAATATGCACCAACCATGATGATATCCCCGTGAGCAAAATTGATCATTTTCGCAATACCATACACCATGGTATACCCGATTGCGATCAGTGCATAAATGCTCCCTGTTCTCAGCCCGTTGATTAACTGCTCTAAAATACTGTTTAATAGGCTCATCTCTTTCCACCTTTCTCCAAATATAATTTTATTTTTTCTCTCGCCAGGTTAATTTTTATTCTAATATAATTGCCTGTTGCTGACAAGGATAAATACGGAAAAAAGTATATATCATATACATTTCACGCAAAAGAGGAACTTTCGCCCAAAAGCTACAGCTCCTCTTTGAAATTACATATTTATACTTTATCATGCACCTATGTTCACACTGTGCATGAACAACATACTGTCTAAAAAAGTATACTCTTTATTCTACATACTGATACTGTCCGTCTTTAATCTCCACATATTTGATCTCTTTGTTTGGAACACCGTCAGCTGTGAAAGTAATTTCTTCGCCTGTCAGACCGTTTACTGTAATTTCTGTCATTGCTGCAATCAGATCTTCGCTCTCGATAGAACCTGCCTGTTCCATAGCTGCCTTGATCGTATAAACTGCATCGTAAGCGTCTGCTGCAAACTGATCTGGTGTTGCGCTGTAAGCTTCCTCATAAGCCTCAACGAAAGCGACCACTTTCGGATCATCAACAGCTGCACAGAACGGGCTTGCAAAAATAGCTCCCTCTACAACAGCTGGATCAGACACTGTGCTTAACACACCATCCCATCCATCACTTCCGATAAACGGAAGATCCATTCCCATGTCGGAAGCCTGTTTTGTAATATATGTGATATCCTGATAGTAGGCAGGGATAAACAATGCTTCTGCGTCTGTTCCTTTAATCTTTGTCAGCTGTGTATTGAAATCCGTATCACCTGTTGTGAAAGATTCGCTTGCCACGATCTCTCCGCCCTTTTCTTCCACACGGGCTTCAAATGCCTCGTCCATTCCTGCACTGTAATCATCTGCGTTGTTGTAGATTACTGCAATCTTTGTATATCCCAGCACATCCATTGCATAGTCAGCCATCGCAACACCCTGATCCGGATCGCTGAAGCAGATACGGAAAGCGTTGTCATACTGAATACAATCCGGTGCAGATCCGGAAGGAGTAATCTGTAAAATACCATCGTCTGCTGTCAGATCTGTGATGGCGATTGTAGATCCGCTTGTAGTCGCTCCCATCATAACCTGGATCCCTTCATCCATCAGTGTATTGTATGCCTGAATTGCTTTATCTTCTGTCGCCTCGTCATCCTCAAATGCCAGCGCCAGTGTGTAATTTACGTCGCCCACTGTCACGCCGCCTGCCGCATTGATCTCTTCAATCGCAATCTCAGCGCCCTGTTTTACAGAATTTCCATAGGAAGCAGCCGCGCCTGTCAGAGGTCCCATGCCGCCGATCAAAAATTCTTCTGATTCCCCTGATTTTGTCGTCTCTTTTTCTGTCGTCTCTACAGTCGCTGTCTCAGACTCTTTTTCTGTCTTTTTTTCTGTCTCGGTCTCTTTTTCTTTGTCGTTTCCGCATCCGGTCAGGGAAGATACTGCTAATGTTGCCGCAACTGCTCCAACCATTACTTTCTTAAATTTCTTCATAATCTTTTCCTCCTTCTTTCTGCCGCTCTATTTCTTTAGCGGAATACATTGTTAAATTATTTGTTTTATGATAACCCTAAATATTTTCTTTGTCAATCATTGTTTTCGCTAATTTTACCGCTTTTTTAGGAATATTGAAAAATAACTCCCCTCAGAAAATATTTTCTACTTAATTTTTAATTTCACTGTACAACTCCGCTGTGTTTGTTGTACAATAAGAAATAGAGTGTCTTGCACTCTTTTTATTGAAACGAAAGGGGTATTAATGGATGAAGAATTTAATCGTTGGACAATCCGGTGGTCCTACTGCCGTGATTAACAGCAGTCTTTTTGGAGTAATCAAAGAAAGTATGAAACAGGAAGAGCATGTTGGACGTGTTTACGGTATGATTCATGGAATCGAAGGATTTTTAAAGGATCAGTATATGGATCTGGGAAAAGAACTGACACCGGAGCAGCTGCAGTGTCTGCGCACGACACCGGGAGCATTTCTGGGTTCCTGCAGATACAAACTTCCGGAAGATCTGTCCGATCCCGTTTATCCGAAGTTATTTGAAAAATTCAACGCCCTGAATATCGGTTACTTTTTCTACATCGGAGGAAACGACTCCATGGATACCGTCAGCAAACTTTCCCGCTACGCTGAATCCCACGGAGAATCTACACGCATCATCGGCATACCAAAGACCATCGACAATGACCTCATTCTGACCGATCACACACCTGGTTTCGGCAGTGCCGCAAAATACGTTGCCGCCTCTGTTGCAGAAATTGGTATAGATGCCTCCGTATATGAGGCAAAATCGGTCACTATCATTGAGATCATGGGACGCCACGCCGGATGGCTGACTGCCGCCAGCGTGCTTGCCAGAAAATTCAAAGAGGACAATCCTGTTTTGATCTATCTGCCTGAGGTTCCTTTTGATCTGGAACACTTCCTGAAAGATCTGGAAAGATCATTCCAGAAACGAAACAATCTCATTGTCTGCGTATCAGAAGGAATCCACGATAAAGACGGAAGATTTATCTGCGAATATGCCGGTGAAGCCGGGGTTGATACTTTTGGACACAAAATGCTGACAGGATGCGGCAAATATCTTGAAAATTATATCAAGAGCCATATGAAAGTCAAAGTACGTTCCGTTGAATTAAATGTAAATCAGCGCTGTTCCACATTCTCACAGTCGCTGACCGATGCAAAGGAAGCGGCGCTTGCCGGATCTTTTGGCGTCTGTGCCGCCTTAGGCGGAGCTACTGGAAAAATGATTTCTTTCGTCCGTCAGGAAGGACCAGGATACGATCTGTCCTGTGAGCTTGTCGATGTAAACGAGGTATGCAACAAAGAAAAAGCTGTTCCGCTTGAATGGATTGTAGACGGATGCGATATCAGCGATGAATTCGTTGCATATGCGCTTCCTCTGATTCAGGGACATCCGGTCATTCCGATGAAAGACGGACTGCCAAATTATACTTACCGCCGATAACCGTGAAAAAGAATCGAGTCCGAAAAATTAGTTGAATCTTATAAAAAAGAAAACTTCTGTGAGGGTATTTCACAGAAGTTTTCTTTTTTATAAATTTGAAGTTTTCTTTCTTGTTCCGCCAAATTCAGTTGTAAAGCCTTGAACTTATCATAGAGACTTTACAGTTCGACTGCCGTATATTCATGTCCTGTATAAGGCAGAAATTTACTTAGCACATCGTCCATTTTTATTTTCAGACTCGTCGTATTGATGCAGGGATGACACCCGATATATTCTTCTTCCAGAATCGTCTTTTCAATCAGGAGTCTGACGTGATGCTCTTTGTCATTCATCAGCCCCAGAACACTGACGGAACCCGGCGTCACTCCCAGATACTGCTCCATATGATCTGCGTCCGCAAATGACAGTCTGGCGCTTCCAATCTGATGCGACAGATCTTTTGTCTTAAATTTCTTATCCCCTGAAATCAAAAGCAGATAAAATTTTGTTTTCTGTGCATTGCACAGAAACAGATTTTTACAGATTTCCGTCTGAAGAAGATCGTCAATCTCATGACATGCTTCGATTGTGGGCGTCACGTCATGGTCTACTCTCTGAAAAGGAATTTCCAGCTGTTCCAAAAGATCATATACATCTCGCTCTCTTTTCAGACGTCCCGTCTCATCCGCAGGCCGCCCGTCATACAGCTTTAATTTCTCTTCCATCATCAATATGCTTTTCCCCAGTAAACCATATGTTTTGCAGGTTTTCCGCAGTGGATGCACGTTCCTGTGATTTCTTCCTGCTGGAATGGGATACAGCGTGATGTAACGCCTGCCTCTTCTTTCAGAGCATCCTCGCACTCCTGGCATCCGCACCACATTGCTTTGATAAATCCTGGCTTCTCATTTGCAATCTGTTTGAACTCATCCATTGTCTTTGCTGTATAAGTATGAGCATCTCTGTGGGCTCTTGCACGCTCCAGCATCTCTTTCTGCATGGTTTCTAATACTTCTCCAACTTTTGCAGCCAGCTCAGGAATTGGTACAACAATTTTTTCTCTTGTATCGCGGCGTACAATCACAGCCTGGTTTGATTCGATGTCCTTTGGACCTACTTCGATACGCAGTGGGATTCCTCTCATTTCCTGCTCAGAGAATTTCCATCCTGGACTCTTGTCTGTGTCGTCTACTTTCACACGGAATCCTGAAAGCATGTTTTTCAGTTCATAAACTTTGTCGAGAACGCCTTCTTTTTTCTGCTGAATTGGAATCAGCATCACTTGTGTAGGAGCAATTCTCGGCGGCAGAACGAGTCCGCTGTTATCTCCATGAACCATGATGATTGCCCCAATCATACGCGTTGTCATTCCCCATGATGTCTGGTGAACATATTTCAACTGATTGTCTTTATCTGTAAACTGAATACCGAATGCTTTTGCAAATCCGTCTCCAAAGTTGTGGCTTGTTCCGGACTGCAGCGCTTTTCCGTCGTGCATCAGAGATTCAATCGTATATGTTGCCTCAGCGCCTGCAAATTTTTCTTTGTCTGTCTTACGTCCGCGGATTACAGGGATGGCAAGCACTTCCTCACAGAAATCAGCGTATAAGTTCAGCATCTGGATTGTTCTCTCCTCTGCTTCCTCAGCAGTTGCGTGTGCAGTGTGTCCCTCCTGCCATAAAAATTCTCTGGAACGCAGGAACGGTCTTGTCGTCTTTTCCCAGCGCACAACAGAGCACCACTGATTATATACCTTTGGAAGATCACGGTAAGATTCGATATCTTTTTGATAGAAGTCGCAGAACAGTGTTTCAGACGTCGGTCTGACGCACATTCTCTCCTGAAGCGGTTCCAGACCGCCATGTGTCACCCATGCTACTTCCGGCGCAAATCCCTCTACATGATCTTTTTCTTTCTGAAGTAAGCTTTCCGGAATAAACATTGGAAGATATACATTCTCCACTCCTGTCTCTTTAAAACGGCGATCCAGTTCATGCTGGATATTCTCCCAGATCGCATATCCTGCCGGTTTGATAACCATGCAGCCCTTTACACTCGTGTAATCAATCAGTTCCGCCTTCTTTACGACGTCCGTATACCACTGGGCGAAATCCTCTTCCATGGAAGTAATCTCTGATACTAATTTCTTCTCTTTTGCCATGCCTCATTCTCCTTTTCTTTCTCACGGTCAGACCCGTTTTTATTCCTTTTCAGATACAATACAAATGCAATAAGACGTCCGACAAGAATAATAAAACTCCTCGCAAAACTTTTTTGTTTTCTTAGAAAATAAGATTTTCTATAAAATAAAAAAGCCTTTCATCCCAAAAAGGGACCGAAAGGCTTCGGCGGTACCACCCTGATTAACCGTAAGATCACGGTTCTCTCATCTTCCGTTATCGCCGGAATTACGCTGTATTTTCATACAGGACTCCAAGGCAGGTTCCACATTTCTCTCATAAAAATCTCTCAGCCGCGGATTTTCTCTCTGTGAATCGTTTCATGTGTACTAATCCTTTTCTTCGTCGCATCGTCTCATTTACTTGTAGGCTATTTTATGTCACAATAAGTTTTTTGTCAAGCTCTGACTATGGATATCTTTACCGTCTTTTGCTATAATAGGTCTTACAAGAATACGCATGAAATACATGGAGACACAAAGGAGGGAATTATATGGATCAGCCGATTCTTTACCGCAAACGTCTGATACCAGAAGAATGCGTTCTGCTTAAGGACGACATTATTCTGTTTCAGGATGAAAAACTCATTATCACAAAATGGAATACGCTCCATCCCAAAAAGGATCTTCACCACGGATATTCCTGCTACTGCCTCGACAAAGGCATCAAGATCAGTAAATTTCTCGATGCAGACGATCATCTTCTGTGCTGGTACTGTGATATCATCACCTATTCGTTTGATCCTGTTGAAAATGCCTACGTCTTTACCGATCTTCTGGCCGACGTTATTCTAAAGCCGGGAGATCAGATCGAAGTGGTTGACCTCGACGAACTTGCCGATGCGTGCGAGCTGGAACTGATTACTCCGAAGCAGCTCATTCTGTCGCTGAGACAGCTCGACGAACTTTTAAAGTGTATCCAAAGCGGTGAATTTTCCGTCTATCAATCACTTTTGAATCAGTTTGACTAATAGAAAGAGAATCTAACAAGATGGAAGAAAGGCGCCTTGGAAGTCAAAAAATGACTTTCAAAGCGCCCTCCATTTTTCCTATATTGTTTTTTTATAATTCCAGCTCAATCCTGCGGTGTGTCTTTTCGTATTTCTGGTAGACAACCCCCGCCGCATCCAGCATTCTCTTTGATGCAATCACAGAAGGCTGAGCTGCATATTTATCACAGTCATATACGATTTTTTTAATTCCAGCCTGAATGATCGCCTTTGCACATTCATTGCACGGAAAAAGCGATACATACAATGTGGAACCTTCCAGACTGCCTCCGCGGTAATTTAAAATCGCATTCAGTTCGCTGTGCGTGACATACAGATATTTCTGATCCAGCTCTTTTCCTGTCTTTTCCCACGGAAATTCATCATCTGAGCATCCGATCGGAAATCCATTGTATCCCATAGATAAAATTTTATGATCCGGACTGACAATGCAGGCTCCCACCTGTGTGCTCGGATCTTTTGAGCGCATACCGGAAAGCATCGCAACTCCCATAAAATATTCGTCCCATGAGATATAATCTTCTCTTTTTCCGCTCATGACACCCTCCTATTTTGTTCCGAAAATACGGTCTCCCGCATCTCCCAGTCCCGGCACAATATATCCGTGATCATTCAATTTTTCATCGAGCGCTCCGATATATAAATCGACATCCGGATGTGCTTCCTGCATTCTTTTGATTCCTTCCGGAGCGGCAATAATACACATAAAGTGAATATTTTTTACTCCTTTTTGTTTCAGCATCTGGATTGCTGCTTCCGCTGATCCGCCTGTCGCAAGCATCGGGTCAACCACATATACCTCTCTCTCCGAAGAGTCTGCCGGAAGCTTGCAGTAGTATTCTATCGGTTCCAGCGTCTCAGGATCACGGTACAGACCGATATGACCGATTTTTGCAGCCGGAATCATCGCCAGCATTCCTTCTACCATTCCAAGTCCTGCACGCAGGATCGGCACAACAGCAAGTTTCTTTCCACTCAGTTCTTTTGCAGTCATTTTTGCGATCGGTGTCTCGATCTCTACGTCAGACAATTTCAGATTTCTTGTCGCTTCGTAGCACATCAGCATCGCAATTTCCTTGATCATTTCCCGAAATTCTTTTGAACTCGTATCCTTTTTACGGATAATCCCGATTTTATGCTGAATTAACGGGTGATCCATTACATGCACATTTTCCATATTTTCCTCTTTCTTCCGGTAAATGCCGGATCTTGTCTTTTATCCTTCGATCATTGCTATTCTGCGTTTATGACGATCGTCTCCTGAAAACGGCGTATCCAGGAATGTATCTACGATTTTCAGAGCCAGTCCTGTTCCGACTACTCTTCCGCCCATGGCAAGGACGTTTGCATCGTTATGCAGACGTGTCGCCTCCGCACAGAAACAGTCTGTACAAAGAGCCGCACGAATCCCTTTCATTTTATTTGCTGTAATTGAAATTCCAATTCCAGTGCCGCAGATTAAGATTCCCTTGTCACAGGAACCATCCTGAATGGCTTTTCCTACTTTTTTCGCATAGACTGGATAATCCACAGCCTCTTCACTGTAGCATCCAAAATCCTGATATGCAATTCCTCTCTGGTCCAAATGTTTTTTTACTTCCTGCATCAGCTCATATCCGCCGTGATCGCATCCAAGTGCTAACATAAAAGTTCCTCCTCATTTAATACTACTACCAGGCGTGTGATAAATTCATCCAGCTTCTGATAGCATTCTTCATATGTCTCAAGTGTTCCGCCGTACGGGTTTGTGATATCCCCCTGATATCCGATAAATTCTGCCAGTGTATAGACATTCTCATAATGGTCATATTCTTCGAGAATTTTCAATTTCTGCGCCAGTTCCATCGTAAGAACCAGTGTCCTGTCACCGATATCGGTCTCCTCCAGATGAGCTGAGGCATGATCCTGCATTGTCAGCCCTCTCTTTTGCAGTATCTCCTCCGCTTTTGGATTCACAGGTTCTGGAAACAATACAATCAGCCCTTTCGAGTCGATCTCCAATTCCTCCAGCAAAAATTTGCTTTTTAAAATTGTTTCCGCCATAGGACTGCGGCATGTATCGCTTGTGCTCACAAAAATTAATCTGTCATAGCGTTTCATAATTTTTTCTCCTCATACCTCGATCAGCTGATGACCCGCCGCCTTCATCAGTCGATTCATAATCGCCGTTCCAAGAACGGGAGTTTCAAATGTCTCAGAAAAAATGGATGAGACTTTCTCTTCATCGAACTCTCGCAGCGCGCCGTACAGATGGCGGCTGATCGTGAGTTCCTCACGGAGTGTACCGATCTTTTTTATCATTCCTTCCGGATAAAGGTGCGCTGTCTCTTCTGCACAGAGAATGCCCGGAGTTCTTCCCTCTTTCAGCTCTTCTTCGACAAGCTGTCTGATTTTTTCCGCCACCTTTTCTTTTTCTCCGCGAATCAAAATCATATTCGCCTTTGGAGCATAATGTCTGTACTTCATTCCGGGAGCCTTTGGATGTACTTTGGAATTGTTGTCAATTAAGGCTGCATCAATTTCTACTCTTCCAATCACATCCGCCAGCATCTGCTGCGTGATAAAACCAGGACGAAGAATGGTTGGAATCTCCTCACTCAGATCAATGATCGTAGATTCCAGACCGATTCCCACACTTCCTCCGTCTAAAATCATATCAATCTTTCCATTCATATCCTCCGCAACATGGGATGCCATCGTCGGACTCGGTCTTCCAGAAGTATTTGCGCTCGGAGCTGCAATAAATCCTCCGCCTGCTCTGATCATTTTCAGCGCAGTGTCATGATTCGGCATTCTGACCGCTACTGTTTCCAGTCCTCCTGTCGTACCGTAAGGCACTTTTTCATTTTTTCTCATAATCATTGTCAGAGGTCCCGGCCAAAATGCGTCGGCAAGCTTCTTTGCCTCCTCCGGAACCTCCTCCACAATCTTCTCCAGATCTGAAAAATCTGCAATGTGTACGATCAAAGGATTGTCTGACGGTCTTCCCTTTGCAGAATAAATCTTTGCAGCTGCTTCCTCATCCAGCGCATTTGCGCCCAGGCCATATACAGTCTCTGTCGGGAAAGCGACAAGCCCTCCGTCTTTTAAGATCTGTCCTGCCTCCTCGATCCATTTCTCCTCATGATCTTCCTTTATCCGCACTATTTTTGTCTCCATTGCCTGCACCAAACCTTTCCGGCGAATCTTTTTCTATTGTAAACTCGGTATCTGATCCATGTCCTGCAAAAAGCGCCAGGACATCTCATAGACTCCATCTGTGCCTATTATAACACCTGAGGCAAAAAAATAAAACTGTTTTCTCTGCGCATTGTTTTTAGACTGAACAAAAAAACTGCTGCCTCAGATGTTTCCATCATGAAAGCAGCAAGCTTCTATCTATTCTGACTCTTATTTTTCAATGCTTTCGATTCGTTTATTCAGCGTATCTTCCTGACCTTCTACTACGCCGATAATAGGCGCTCCGATGATATTTCCTTCTTTGTCCACCACATAGGTAGTCGGATATCCACCGATCTCTGAGATAAAATCTTTATATAACTCATTGTCCGGATCTGGCGAGATATTGCAATAGGTCACGCCTTTTGCCGAAAGAATCTCCTTCGCAGTCGCCAGTTCTTCTTCTCCCTGTCCGGAATCACTTCCAACGCCGATCAGATTGATATTTTTGTCTTTAAATTCTTGATACAGTTCTTCCAGATACGGCATTTCTTCAACACAGCTGCCACATCCGTTGCTCCAGAAGTTTACAATCGTTGCATCATATTCTGAAAAAATATCGCTTGTGACGGTATTGCCTTCCATATCTTTTTCTGAAAATTCCGGGAAAGGTTTTTTTGTCACCAGATCATCGCTTTTCTGACCGCATCCTGTCAAAGAAAAAGCCATCATTGCAAGAACCAGTGAAACAGACGCTATTTTTTTCATGATTTTTCCTCCTTCGGTGAATAAAATGAAAATGATTTTGAAATCGCTTTGTGGGGACATGTACGGATGCAGTCTCCGCATCGAATACATTCTGTATGATTTGGCGTCTTGTATACATCGACGTCCATCTTGCAGACACGGCTGCACGCGCCGCATGAGGTACATTTTTCTCTGTCTATGCGGAAACGGTACACGGAAACTTTATTAAACAGCGCATAGAAAGCTCCCAGCGGACAGATCCATTTGCAAAACGGTCGGTAAAAAAAGACCGCAAGCAAAATAACAGCCAGTAAAATACAGCTTTTCCATGTAAACAGCCATCCCAGACTTGCACGGATTCCCTCATTTGCAAGAGATAACGGAATTCCTCCCTCCAGAATACCTGCTGGACAGATGTATTTGCAGAAAAATGGATCTCCCATGCCCACTTCATTTACAACCGTCATCGGCAGTACAAACACAAAGACTGCCAGAATCACATATTTGAGATACGTCAGCATATGCAGACGTTTTGTACTAAATTTTTTCGTCGGAATCTTATGGAGCAGTTCCTGAAACCATCCAAACGGGCAGAGGAATCCGCAGACCACCCGTCCCAGCAGCACGCCGATAAAAATCAGCAGTCCCACAATGTAGTAAGAAAATTTGAATTTTGAGGAGCCGATCACTGCCTGAAGAGAACCGATCGGACACGCTCCTGCTGCCGCAGGACAGGAATAACAGTTCAAACCTGGAACGCAGATGTTTTTCAGCTTACCTTTATAAATTTTCCCGCTGAAAAAATTCATCAGAAAGGGATTGGTTGCCAAGGCTGCTAAGAGCTGGATCTTCCAGCGGTTTCGATTTATTTTTGTATTTTTTTTCTTCTTCTCAGCCAATACCTACACACTCCAGACAAATATTAACTGCTTTGTTCAGCACGGTTGCTGTCTCGTCCCGATAAATGCCAATCCCGATCATAATCAGTGAGACAGCCAATAGAAATCCTGTCATCTTTTTCATAATTTACCCCATTATAGCTGCCGCTGCTGTGGCCTCATTTCCATCATCTGTGCCGTTATTCCGCTCATCCACAATATTTTTATAAAATTCTACCTCTTTGACCAGCTCTTCTGCTACCACTTTTGCGCTCCATGAAGAATAGAAAGCTTCTCCCACATACCATACTCCTGTACTTGGCATACCTTCAATCATATCTGCATATTTTTCTGTCGCTTTTTTCAGCGAATCGTTATATTCCAGAACCGGAAACGGTGCATCTTCAAACATGGATATTTCTTCTGCATTTTTATTGCATACGATAATTTCTCCCCCGTTTTCTTTTACACCTTCATATGCGCTTGTCAATTCATCATAAAAAGCCTGCGCATCCTTGTCTGATGCATCTATAAATGTAAAAAATGTTACAGATGGAATATCTTCTTTTGTAAATTCTTCTCCTGAAAGCGTTGTTGTCTCAAAATCATCGATCGCATTTGCCGTCATTTTATCCGCCGCCGGTATAGTTCTTTCTTCATAATAATCATCAACCCATTCTTGTGTGACCCATCCTTTTTCGAGGGCATCTTCCACTGTCACATTTCCCTCTGCAATCGACTTCTCTACTTCTTCCAAACTAGGTTTTTTGCTCCCGCACGCTGTAAGGGAAACCATACATAATGCCGCAATCACAGCTCCTGTAAATTTCTTCATAAAAAATATACTCCTTTTCTTCGCTTCTGCGTTTTTAAGGAGTATATCATATTCCATATAAAGCTGATGTTAAGCTGGAAAATCAATTTTAAAAATACATCCTGACGGATCATTGGAGGTCACAGAGATATGAGCATTGTGGCGCTCCAGAATCTTTCTGCAGACAGCCAGCCCCAATCCGCTTCCCCCGATTGCTCTGCTTCTTGACTTGTCAATCCTAAAAAACGGCTCAAAGATCTGATCCCGATATTCTTTCGGAATCCCCTCTCCTTGATCTGCCACCGTCACTTGTGTCTTTTCCGGAAATCTCTCAATTTTCACTCTGATACTTGTGTGGGATGGACTGTACTTGATTGCATTTTCAATCAGATTATAAAAAACACGTTCCAAAAGTCGATCCTGTCCTTTCACACAGCAGTCTGAATCTGTAATCTGAATTGAAATCTGCTTTTGCGACGCCAGTTCTGACAGCTCATCTGCAACATCTTCCAAAAGTGGAAAAAGCACGACCGATTCTACCGTTTCCAGCGGCAGATCACGGCTGAACCAGAGCAGATCTTCAATCAGTTTTGTGAGACGTCCCAGCTGATCCTGCAAAGCGGCAACTGCCTTTTTTGTCTCCTCGTCTTTATTTTTTGCAGATAGAGAAAATACATCCAGTTTTGTCTGCATCACTGCCAGAGGTGTCCGCAATTCATGCGCCGCATCCGCCGAGAATTGTCTCTGCAGCGTGAAAGAGTGCTGAAGTTCTTCTAATAGCTGGTTAAATGAGACCGTCAAATCTTGCACTTCGTCGGCGCTGACCGGCACAGGAATCATTTCGGCAAAATTATTGATATCTCTTTTTTTTACTTCCTGCGCAAGACTTTTTATTGGTTTCAGAACGTATCCTGCTGCCAGATATGTCGCAATCCCTCCGATCAGTACAATCACACACGTCGCAATGATACTCTCTTTGCGAAAAATTTCATACGATGTTCTCACAAGACTGATGGCAGGTATTGTATTTTCTGCCTGCATAGACTCAAAACATTCTCCTGCCGTTTCCATAGAAATACTGGGCTGAAGGTTCTGCATCTCAATAGTATCCACCATCTTATTCGCTGAGAAATTTGAAAGAAACGCCAGTATCGTGCAGGAAATCAGCAGAAAAATACTTGCCGTCAAAGTAAATCGAATGCGAAGCGATAATTTTTTCATGGCAGTATATATCCCTCCCCTATCTTTGTCTGAATGGGATCATATCCAAGAACGTTTTTCAGTTTTTTGCGCATCGCAGATAAATGCACTCTCACAGAGTTGCTAAATGGATCGAAGTCTCCGTTCCATACATGTTCAATAATCTCCTGCTGTGTAATCAAATGCCCCTGATTTAAAAGAAAATATTCTAAAATTGCAGTCTCTTTTGCAGTGAAAAAAACCGTCTCCCCTTTCACTGTGACACATCGGCTGAACGAATCCATGGAAATGTCCTGATATGTCAGGTAACTTGGGGACTGCACAAATCTGCGGTTCAGCAGAACCCGCATCCTTGCCTCAAGTTCTTCAAAATGAAACGGTTTCGTCAGATAATCGCTCGCTCCGAGTTCAAATCCGGAAAGTTTTGTCTCCAGATGATGATTGGCTGACAGGATCAAAACTTTCGTCTGCGGCTTGTCCTCTTTCAGTTTTTCTAAAATTTCCAGCCCGTCCATTCCAGGCAGATTCAAGTCCAAAATAATCAGATCATACGTTTCATCCATCGCCATCTGATATCCTTCTGTTCCTGTCTCTGCCTGATCTACTGCATATCCTTTCCAGGACAATCCTTTCGCCAGATCACATAAAAGTTCCCGTTCATCTTCTATAATCAGAATCCGCATCTTCATTTCTCCCTTCTGATATACAACATTGTATCTTTTCTCAGTTTTTTATACTTTTTATCTGATCTTCCGTCTCTTTTTTAAATTGTTCAAAGAAATCCTCAATCGTATCAAATTCATAATTCGGAACAAATTTTGTATTTTCCACGTCTTCTCTCGTCGCTTCCCCTGTATAAACCACGCATGTTTCCACTCCCGCTGCGATTCCGCATGCAATGTCCGTGTACAGTCTGTCTCCGATCACAATCGTCTCTTCTGCCGAAAATTTTGTCAGTTCCAGACAGTAATCCACAACCTCTCTGGCTGGTTTTCCCAGATACTTTGGACTTTTTCCCGTCGAGTTTTCGATCATCTGACAGATCGATCCGCAGTCTGGTATAAATCCGAAAGGCGCCGGACAGCACAGATCTGGATTTGTCGCCAGATAGGGGATATTCTCTGTTGATAAAATTTCACAGACACGTTCTAACTTTTCATATGTCAGCTCACTGTCATATCCGACCAGAACACACGCAATTCCCTCCTCGACATATTCTGTGACAATGAGCCCCTGCTCTCTCAGATTTTGTATAAAAGACGCTGTCCCCATGACAAAAATCTTTTTTCCTGCGAAATTTTCTTTCAGATACTGCGCCGCAATGAAACCGGATGTGACAAACTGCCATTCTTCCGTTCTCAGATTCCACCCTTCAAATTTCTTTACATAATCAGCCGTACTTTTTGTTGAATTATTCGTAATATAAATTGATTTTCCGCCGACCTTCTCAATCAGCTCAAGCAGTTTTTTCGTTCCCTCATACAATTTGTTTCCGGTTGCAATCGTCCCGTCGATATCAAATAAAAATAATCTTTTGTTCTTCAGCATAATTTTCCCCTGATCTTTTTTATATTTTCTTCGCTTATTTTAATACAGAGCCGTTCCTGTGTCCATCTCTATTCTTCGATCCTTTTCACTGAAAAGCAAAGCAGGAATACGCTCCCAAAGCTTCTGGCTTTCGTCAGGAAGAATTGACAGTAAACACGATGATATCGTCTGCCCTATACCTTTTGCTGAATTATTCAAAATTTTGTTTTTCCAGATCAGAGGCGTATGCGGTCATCCCATCTTTTATCGCCTGCGCCACCCTTTTCTGATATTCTTCGGACATTAGAAGTTCCGCTTCTCTTTGGTTGCTCAGAAATCCACATTCCGCAATCACTATCGGACTTTCCGTCTTTCTCAGAATATAATAGCTGTCATTTTCTTTGATCTCTCTGCACCTTGCCACTTCCAGCTCTCTGTTTAAAGATTCTTGTATCACAGCTGCCAGTTTTTGCCCCTTATCTGAATGAGAATAATAAAAAACCTGTGGCCCCTGAACACTTTCATCCGGATAGCTGTTCTGGTGAATACTGACTGTAAACAGGGGATCTGCTTCATTTATCTTCTCGCATCTTTTTTTCATATCCTGCTGTTTCTTACTTCCGCTGCTCTCATCGTACAGTCCTCCGTCTTCTTCCCTCGTCATCACAACTGTAAATCCTTCCTCCTCTAAAAGGGTCTGCAGCTTTTTGGCGATTGCAAGATTGATCTCCTTTTCTTTTGCCCCATTGATTCCGATCTTTCCGGGGTCATCTCCACCGTGGGGCGCGTCTTTGATGCGCAAAGTTCTGCCTTGTATCAATCACTGAAAAAGTACGTCCGTATCTTTTTCCACTTTCTCTAAAAGCCAATCCAGCAGTTCCATATAAACTTGTTTTTTCATCTCTATTCTCTCTTTATTGTATGCAGGATTTTTTTCTGAAAACTGCCCGTTATTCTGGCGGATCTTCAAATATAATGTTCTTAAGAGATTTGAATTCTGCGTATTGGAAAGATCCAGATATCGTTTCAGCTGATCTTCATCCCCTTTTTTGATTGCTGTCACAAAGATCGGAAGAGCGTC
>ERZ506621.41-NODE-41-length-24342-cov-4.80492_pt1 | contig 24342 bp, 19 predicted proteins | sample MGYA00512402_ERZ506621 | MGnify/ENA metagenome assembly ERZ506621 | reverse complement strand
TCCGATCTGAGATGGCAGTGTCATCATAGTAGATGTTCATTGACTTGCCGTTCTCCTCCGTGCACACATCCTTGATGGCTGCCTTCAGATTGTGGAACATATTGGGATAGGAAAGTACATCAAAGACGGACATATCAACACCCAGATCCCTGATATTCTCCCAGATTTTCTCCTGCTCCCTGGTCAATATTGCCTCTGCATTCACCGGCGTATCCGCGCCGCCCCAACCCTTTTCCTGTATAAGCTGCAGGCACTGCTCCTCTGTCTGGCAGGCCATGAGCTGGTCAAGAGTGGCAGAAGTGAATAACGCCGTCTCAAGCGCACGGATTCGCGCAACCGCATAGGTATATTTTGTATCAATCAAGATAATTCCTCCTTCTTGCGGTTATCGCTTACAAAAATAATAATGCATGAACTTTGTCGGAAAGTTCACCTCTCTTGGAATCAAACATGGCCTTAAAGGTACAGTTTTCTTCGATTCCACCATATATCAGGACAAAGCCTCCGCGGATATTTCTGTGTTCTTTGGAAAGAACCAGTTTTCCGCCCTTTTTCTCAGCTATGTCCGAAATTTCTTTTTCAAAACCCTGCGGCATTCTCTTCAAATCTTCAGGTGAGAAACAGATTTCCCCTTCCTGAGCCAGAACGAATTTGTCCAGCATTTTGCGGAGCATGTTGAAATATGTCTCGTCGTCTGCAGAAAGCAGTGTATCGTAAGCTTTCTCCAGTACATCAGAGATCACTTCCTGCTTTGCCTCCAGAAGTGCTTTTCTCTTCTGCAGGTCGCAGGAGGAAAGGGCACGTTCCTTGATATTCTCAACATCAGCATCCGCTTTTTGGGAGATACGTCCGCATTCTGCTTCCGCTTTGTCTCTCATCTCCTGCTTAACTGCTTCTGCGCTCTTCTGCGCACGGTCGATGATATCATTCGCGGAGCTTTTTGCTTCATCCAGAATCTGGCTTTTCATTTTTTCTAATCCAGTCATTCTTTAGCTCTCCTTTACTATTTCTATTCTGTCCTGTAATTTCTGTCCCATGCCGGGACTTCTCTCCATATTTTAATTAGAAGGAAAGGTTCGTTACAGAAAGAATGGAAATCAGCAGAGCAAGAATTGCGTATGTCTCAACCATGGCCGGGAAAAGCATAGCTTTACCGAACTGTTCCGGTTTCTTGGCAACGATGCCGATAGCTGCTGCAGATGTCATTCCCTGATATTTACCGGAGATCAGACCAACGATACCGATCGGCAGACAAGCTGCTAATACCAGTAAGCCCTGCTGCGGTGTTAAATCCAGCATACCTCCGCCTAACAGACCGATCTTGGAAAGTGTGATGAAACCAACCAGCAGACCGTAGATACCCTGTGTACCTGGGAGAAGCTGCATGATAAGAACCTTAGCGAATTTGCTGGGATCTTCTGTAACAACACCTGCTGCTGCCTGACCGGCAATACCTACACCAATAGATGAACCTGCACCTGCTAATAATACTGCTAATGCTGCACCAAGTAATGCGTAAACAATTCCTAACTGACTCATAAATAAGTTTCCTCCTTAACATCTACATATTTCGTAGTTAATTTAAATGGGTTGAAAGGTCTTCCTCCACCCTCATAAAACTTGCCGAAAAACTCGACAAACTGTAAACGGTTTGTATGCACGTATGCGCCCAAAAGATTGATAGCCAGATTCAGTGAATGGCCCACAATAAAAATCACTATAAAACCGACAGCGGCAATGATACCGTCGCCCAGCATACTTGCCATCTGGTTTACCACAGATGCGATAACACCTGTTGCCAGACCAAGAGCAAGCAGACGGGAGTAAGACAGCACATCACTCAGCCATCCTGTTACATTGTAAATATCATACGCGCCCAGTGCCAGACGAAGAGCGATATTCTTGTTCGCACGCCCTGACATAAGAAGCAGTCCTACCGCTCCTGCGATCGCCATGACCTTTCCGATCTGCGAAACTGCCGGTGGGAAAGTTCCTTCCGGAAGCTGGGAGATGGATGCAAAGATACTGCTTGGAAGCAGCATCATAACCAAACCGATCAGAAATACATACCAGATAATAACATCACAGAAGAAATCCATGTACTGTTTATCTTTCAGAAGCATGTATCCTTTCAGTGCCAGTCCCATGAACAGATGGATCACACCAAACAGCATTGCGTACATAAGAAGACGCATTGGGTCATTCAGCGGAACGAACCAGGCTGCCTTGATCAGTCCGCCGTCCGGTACATCCACATGGAAGAAGGTTCGCGCGACCACGTCCACGGCATCTCCGAAGTATCCTCCGAAAAGTACACCCCACACTAAAGTGGAAAGACCGCAGTACATGAACATTTTCAGCGCCTTATGCATGCCCTGGCTCATGCGCGGGTACTTTCTCAGTACAATAAAACATGCCAGGAATATGATCAGTCCGTATGCCGCATCAGACAGCATCAGACCGAAGAAAAATACATAGAAAAACGACATGATCGTCGTTGGGTCAACCTCGCCTTTTTTCGGCAGACCGTAGGATTCCAAAACGCCCTCCACAGACTGTGAAAACGCGTTATTGCTCAGAAGCACCGGGGCTTCCTCATCCTCCTGTATCTCCTCCACATCAAAGACCAGATCATAGCCCTCTTCCATTGCCTTTTTCACTGCGGGAACCGCTTTTTTAGGTATATACCCACTTACAAAAAAGGTCCTGGAGGACTGTGGAATTTGTCCCAGGAGTTCGTATTTCTCTGCTCTTGTACGGAAATAGTCAGAAATCAAACGCAGGTCTGCGCGCTTGTCCCCATATTCAATAATATGCTTCTGACATCCCTCAATTTCTTTTTGGAGCGCACTGATCTCTGCCTCCAAGTGTTCTTTTTCGACCGCCGGTATTTCACTGACGATCTGAGATGGCCTAGCAAAACCGCCCTGCCGCAGCGCATCCTCCACCTGCTGTGCGTTCTTCTTCAGACACAGCACAACAATATAAGTGGAATCTCTGTCCGCAGAAAGGACTGTCACATCCACGCCTTCAGCCTCGGGAGCGTACTCCGCAATCAGGCTGTAAACCGCTTCCAGTGTCATTTCGCCTGAAATAGCACCGATGAGTGCGCTGGTTGAACCGGTACCCTCAAAATTCATGGGCACATCCAGGCTCATCCATGGAGCCAGTGCTTCGATCTGGTTCTCCATTTTCTGGATATTTGCACGGCACTCCGCGATTTCTTTCTGCCAGCCGGTTATTCTGGAAGCAATGTCCATCATTTCTTCCTTCTGAACCGCTACCTGGTTGTAAGTTTCTTTTTCAATCAGTTTTTTTCCTTCCAGACTGGACAGCAGGGATTTTTTCTCCGGTGCATATTCCTGCAGGATATCCAGTGCTAAATCCGCCAAGTTCGCTTTTTTCTCAAAAGTGTTTCTGGCCCCCTGGGTATCCATCTTTTCAAAGCCTGACTCATCGTCTAATACCTGGGTCATTTCCATGACGCCCATGGTCTGCAGCTTTTCCAGGATGGCCTTCCGGTCCCTTTTCAGCGCGCAGATACTGACTCGCTGCATCTGCATTACTGCCATACTCTCATCCCTCCTTTAACTCGTTTTCTTTTTCTTCCTCTCAGATTAATTCGGAAATAATCAAATCAACCGCTTCTTTTTCCCGGCTTTTTGCCGCGCTCTTCAGCTTTTCGATTTCTTTTCCAGCCGCCAAAAGGGCCTCGTCCGTCTGCTGTTTTCCAAATGTTTCAGCAGAGTCTCTTAATTTTTTCGCCTTCTGCTGCGCTTCGGAAATCATATCGGAATACAATTTTTCGGAAGCCAGTTTTGCCTCCTCAGAAATCTTTTCACTCTGGCGCTTTGCATCCGCAACGATGTTTGCTGCCTCCTGCTCCGCATCCCGGATTTCTTTGATTGTTCCTTCTATCACAGTATCACCACCTTCACATAGTTTAAATATTACTATGAATTATGCAATTTGTCAATTTGTTCACAATATTTTTAACCGAATTACACGAAAAAAAGTTGCCTTATTTTGGTAATCCCGACAAAAAAAGAGAGATTGTATAGAATTTACACAATCTCCCCGAATGTCTTTGTTTAATTTGACTTTATCTTACTCGTATAAGTAGTTCTTCAGCTTCTCATCATCCAGGCTGGCAGCATCGATCCACTGATATCCCGGATTGATAAAGGAATCATTTTCCAGCCCCAGCCAAGCCCTGGCTGCTGCTACTGCGGTGGCATATCCCATGCCATACGGATTCTGTGCGATAACTCCGGCCTCTCTTCCGTCCTTGATCGCTTCTTTTTGGGTCTTGCCGGCATCAAACCCCACTACGGCAATTTCTTCTCTCTCTGCTTCTTTCAGCGCTTCCAGAACATCATCCGCAGTGACCTGATTGGTACAGAAGTATCCTTTCAGATTCGGATTATCCTCCAGCACTTTTGCTGCCATCTCCCTGACCGATGTCTCCTCATTTTCATAGGAGAGATTAACAATCTTAATATCCGGGTAATTGGCTGTGAGCTCATCTGTAAATCCCTTGACTCTGTCCTGGCTGCTTTCAGAGCTTTCGATATGGGCCATAACAGCGATCTCTCCGCTGCTGCCCACAGCTTCCGCAAGTTTTTTCGCTGCGTCAGCGCCTGCTGCCTTGTTGTCTGTGGAGCACACGGAATCTACGGTGCCGGTCACCACACCGGAATCCAGCACAACCACGGGGATTCCGTTTTCCTCTGCTGTTTCAAGCTGGGCCTGACAGGATTCCATATCTATGGCTGCCAGACAGAGAACATTTGGATTCTCAGCCAGAACCGCGTCGATAATATTGATCTGGCTCTCCACATCAGTCTCATCGGACGGCCCTTCAAAGGATAGTTTTATCTTATCGTCACCTTTATATTCCAGTTTTTTATTTAAATCTTTGACGGCTGCTTCCATGCCTTTTTTTACAGTGACCCAGTAGCCTGTCTTTGTGCTCTTAACCACCACTGCTATATGACCGCCGGCCTCCAGCTCCAGACCTTCCAGGGATGTATAATCAATGGTTCCGGCACTGCTTTTCAGAGTGGTCATAGTCAGGTCCTCAGACATGTCTGCCTCGTTCTCTTCCTCTGCGTCCTGGCTGTTCTCATTCTCACCGGAAACTTCTGTATTATCTTTTTCCTCTTCCTTCTGTTCCTCTTCTGTATCTTCTTCTTTCTGAGGGTCCCCCTTGCTGCCCACTTCCGGCTTGTCTTCCGCCTTTGCCTCTGTGTTTACGGGTACTTCTTTTTTATCCTTATTACCACCGCATCCTGCCAGGGAACCCGCTGCCAGCGCGATGCATAATAAAGCAACCATTGTACGTTTCATGCCCTCTCCTCCAAGGTTCACGCCATACCTGTGTACGGCTTTACCAGATTTTTACATGCATTTCTCTTCCTATTAACTATGTTTCCATTATACACGAAACTACTTATTAGTCCATATGCTTTTTGTAATAATTTCGTAAAAATTTCAGGAACTTTTCTATTCATATTATCTATAAAGTTTCCAAACACGCTCTAATCAAGAAGATTCCATTCACGTAAAATCCCGTATATTACCAGAGCAGAGAGCGGTCCCAGCAAAAAACCGGCTCCTCCGTACAAAAACAGCCCCAGATATACCGATAACAGGACAAGGAGAGGCGATACCCCCACCTTCTTTCCTATCAGACGGGGCTCCAGAAACTGCCTGACGCAGCTTGTGACAAGATAAAGGGCAATACAGCCGACTGCACCGGCCGCGTCTCCTCTTAAGGCAAGGACAAGCGCCGCGGGGACAAGAAATGTACCTGTTCCCAGAACGGGTAGTGCGTCCAGAAGTCCCAGCGCCAGCCCGGCAGTGATAAAATGAGGCGTTCCCAATAAGAACAATCCGGCAATACAGAGGAGGATAATGATTCCCATAATTTTGATCTGTGCTTTGAAATATTCCGCAATTCCGCTCTTTAAGTCCTTGAAAAGGGCTTTCGCCTTAACAAACACAGGCCAGGCGGAAAACCGTTCTTTCCACTCCCCGTGCTCCTGCAGAATCAAAACCGCGGATACTACGCACAGAATCAGGCCTCCCACCAGGACCACGCACTTTTTCATGGAGCCGACCGCAGCCTCCATGGACTGACTGCCATCTAAAAAGGAACTGCTGATATTACTGAGCTGCATATAAATATACTGGCTGCTCTCCCGGGCCGGAATTCCCACCGTGTATTCCACCTGTCTGCAGCATTGGCCTATGATCTGGCAGAATTCTCTCTTTATTACCGGATAGAACGCTATCAGCCTGCTGATCTGTGCAGACAGAGCCTGGAGAAGCCACATAACCCCAAGAATGCCTCCCACGGAGAGAAGCAGAATCAGCACTGCGCCCACACCGCCTTCTGTAAAATGCAGTTTTCTGCAGAGTTTCTGCCGTGCCAGCCACCTGGCTGCCGGAAGTATGGCGAGTGCCAGAAGCCAGCCTAAAAGAAATGGGAGCATCACAGGTACCGCGTATTTCATGACCAGAAATACACCTGCAATGACTCCCACTGTTATACCCGCTTTCTTCCATCTCATCTTCTGCTCACCATACCTTATCTTTTTCGTTCTCCTCTAACAGTATGTGTGAACTTTTCTTACCTATACTATAGGAAAATTTCCAGAGGGCTTTACCTGGAATTCCATTTTTTTCTTTGTCTTTGGATGGGTAAAAATTAATTTATATGCGCACAGCGCGATGTACTGCCATTCCTTTTCTTTTCCTGCCTGAGGATTGTACTTGGTATCCCCCAGCAGAGGATGGCCGGCGTATGCCATCTGGACACGGATCTGGTGATGACGGCCTGTCAGAAGATGGATCTCGAGAAGAGAACAATCCTCTGCTTCTTTTAATACGCGGTATTCCAGAATGGCTTTTTTACTTTGTGGTGTTTTTTGTTTTGTCACCCTGGAGGTGTTGGTGTTAGCATCTTTTATAAGTTCGTTCTCAAGACGGGATTCTTTTTTCGTCGGTATGCCGCTGACAGCGGCAAGGTAGTATTTTTCCATACTTCCGTTCTGGACCTGAGCGTTTAGGTCTTTGGCTGCGGCTTTGTTTTTTGCAAAGACCAGGATACCCTCTACGGGCTGGTCGAGGCGGTGGATAACAGCCAAATAAGGAGGCTCGCCTTTTGAGATGAGGTAGGTGAGGAGGGAGGATTCCAGGTCCGGGGTGTTGATTTTTTTTGATTGGACAGGGAGACCGGGAGGTTTGTGGCAGATTAGGATGTGGGGGTCTTCGTGTAGGATAATTTGGGAGATGGGGGGTGTTTTCATGGTTGTTTAAATTCCTTTTTCTAAATTTATTTTGTTGGCTGAAGGGACGGGGAATGCAGGGCAGCGGGGCCGGGGCGTGGGTGGAGAGGGATAACTTGCCTGGGAGTATTATAGCATGGATGGGCAAAAATGAACAACCGTCATATCTTCTATTATCGGATACAACGGTTGTTCTAATGATCTGCGTTATTCAATTTTTTTATTCCTTTCTTTTTCTTAGTATTGATAAAAAATCCGGAATGAATACTGTTATTTTGTTCTTTCCTTATTCTTCTATACTTCCTTTTAATCTTCTCATTCCCTATTTATAAATCTTTCACTCTGAATTCGTAATCTCTTTGAGCTTCCTTTCATTTCTTATCTGAATGTTCTACCCAAATCCCTTTATGGACTCTGATAAAGCCTTCTCTGAAATGGTCTTCACTCTTCTTGGATATTTAAATTCCGGTGTTTGATAAGATTTATTGAAAGTTCATATCAAATCTATTATGGATAATAAAAAGCTTCTAAACAAATAGTTCGGGCTATTTTGTTTTCAAAACATTTCTTTATACATTTCTTCGGGATATAAAATAATTTACTTCTTTTTCAAGAACTTTTAAATACAACAGGCTAATCTCAACGAATACAACTTATTATATCTTCTGCATTTTTTATATCTTTGAATGATGTATAAATACTTTGTTCTTTCAAAATATATTTCTTTACATATATTTTGAAACCTTTTTATTACTTTTGTGGTAATTGTTCAATATGAGGGCACTTTTTGATATATCACCTAACCGCTTTTTTATCCTCTTAATAGGATTCTTCTTCGGTCTTTATGTAGTTAGGTCTTTCTCTAGGGAACTATGCCTTACCACTCTCATATTGATAATTGATATTCGCTATTTCCAATGGAATATACCTCCTTATCAATATTTCAAATAACACCTTTTACATTACTTTTTATCCTTGGTACTGTTATTCTTTTGTACTTTATGGATCTCTCATATGTAGTACGTTTTAACATTACTCTGATTCCTATTATGTATTCTCCATACACTTTAAGGAGATATAATGTTTTATCTTTTGTACCTTGTAGCCAACTTCCTAAAAAAGATTTATCTTCTCTATGTTTAAGAATTGGTTATGTAGTAATGTGTTGGTGTTTTCTTTTGATGGTTATATATTACCATGGGTTGTTTTATTTGTCAATATATTTTTTGAAAAAAGTTTTGTTTTTTTATAAGTTATATTTTTAACATTATTAAGCTGTAAATTATATGTTTTTATATGAATTTACTACACAATTTACGAAAAGCATAATAATTCTGAACATTGAAAATTGCCAAAATAAAACACCGTGCGACACATTATTTTATCCTCCAATCCAGAAATATCTGGTTTTGTCGGATAAATCCTGTGCCGCACGGTATTTATGTTAACCTCTGTAGTAGTTGATCAGACAGCCTTTCAGAATGATCTCTCGTTCATCATCTGTCAGATCACCGATTTTCACTTTGAATTCCCTGCAGGAATCTCCTGCCACGTAAACCTTGATTTCTTCAGCCTTCTCCTCAACAGCTTTTCTGATTCCCGGAAGAAGCAGATAATCGCCTTTTTTAAACGGCAGGCTGCCAGCCGGGACCAGAAGGGGGAGCATACCCCAATTGATCAGGTTGGAACGGTAACGCTTGGTGGCATATTCATTGGCGATATTGGCCCATCCGCCCAGTACCTTCTGACAGGACGCAGCCTGTTCCCTGGCCGAACCGTCGCCTGGTTTTACGGCATAGATAGTGCTTCCGATACCTGTATTGGAGCTGTCCATGTCAGGGCATACCGTTTTCAGCTTCTCCCATACGGACTTCAGCTCCGGTACAGCTTCCAGCGGACAGTTTCCGGCTTCTCTGGCCTTCTCCGCAGCCTGGATTTCCTTGGCAAGCGGTACATACTCAGGGTCTTTTCTGGAGAGGGTAAATTCGGCAAGTCCCAGAGGATTGGAGCGGAAGGATGATGTTTCACCTGATGGGATCAGCTCATCTGTTGTGGTAACCGGATCATGAATCTCAGAAACCACCTTCAGTACCAGGTTCTCTGTGAGAGCCGGCATTTCAGGCCAGTCCTTGATATTCGGTCCGAACTGTATCTCTGTGTCCGGGTCGGCTTTGCCTTTGCTGTCAAAGACGCGGTTCTCGTAAATCGTTTTGTCAAAGAAATAGCGGGGTTTTGTATATTTAACATCAAAGTCCGCTGCTGAGGTCAGATAGCCCCTGTTTGCTGCTGTGGCTGCTATGGAACGGGCATCCATCAGTGCAACGGAAGAAATCTGTCCGTTCTGGATCTTGGAACCCTCACGGTTCGGGAAATTTCTGGTAGAGTGGCGGATACTGAGGGCATTGTTGGCAGGTGTATCCCCGGCGCCGAAGCACGGTCCGCAGAAAGCAGTCTTGACCACAGCACCTGTCTGCATCAAATCTGCCAGGACACCATTCTTGGCGATCTCCATGTAAATCGGTGTACTGGCCGGATATACACTTAAAGTAAAGGCATCCGCACCGATGCTGGAACCTCTTAATATATCAGCGGCATCACAGATATTTTCAAACCCGCCGCCCGCACATCCGGCGATGATTCCCTGTTCCACATACAGTCTGCCGTTATGTACTTTATCCTTCAGGGTAAACGGAATCTTGCCGTCCAGGCTCACCTGTGCCTTTTTCTCCACGTCATCCAGAATATCCATCAGGTTCGCATTCAGTTCTTCTATTGTATAGGTGTTGCTTGGGTGGAACGGCATGGCGATCATGGGTTTCACCCGGCTTAAGTCCACATAGACCATTCCGTCATAGTAAGTCACTGCACCGGGAGACAGCTCTTTATACTCCCCGGCTCTTCCGTGAACCTCATAGAAGTCCTTAATGGTATCGTCTGTTGTCCAGATGGAAGAGAGGCAGGTCGTTTCTGTGGTCATAACATCAATTCCGATACGGAAATCAGCGCTGAGTCCGGCAACGCCCGGGCCTACAAACTCCATGACTTTATTCTTAACATAACCGTTGGCAAACACTGCGCCTATGATAGCCAGCGCAACGTCCTGGGGACCTACGCCCGGCATCGGCTTTCCGGTCAGATAAACGCCCACAACCTCCGGTCTGTGTATATCATAAGTCTTGCCCAGAAGCTGCTTCACCAGCTCCGGACCGCCCTCACCCATAGCCATGGTTCCCAGGGCACCGTATCGGGTATGGCTGTCCGATCCCAGAATCATTTTTCCGCCGCCTGCCAGCATCTCCCTGGCAAACTGATGGATAACTGCCTGATGGGGCGGCACATACATTCCGCCGTAGCGTTTTGCGCAGGTCAGACCAAACATGTGGTCATCCTCATTGATGGTTCCGCCCACTGCACAGAGAGAGTTGTGGCAGTTTGTCAGTACATAGGGGATTGGGAATTTTTCCAGCCCTGAAGCCCTTGCAGTCTGAATGATTCCCACAAATGTAATATCGTGGGATGTCAGTTTATCGAATTTAATTTTTAAATCATCCATATTTCCGGATGTATTGTGCTTTTCCAAGATAGAGTAAGCCATTGTCTGTCTGGATGCCTCTTCCTTGTCAAGAGACGCTGCACCTGTCATCTGTGCAACTGCTGCTGCCGCTTCAGGACCGTCTTCCACAAGCTCAGTTCCATTCACCAACCAGACACCGCCATCGTAAAGTTTTACCATGATTGATCCTCCTTGTCACCGTTTTGTATCATTGTATACACTTATACAGTTCTTTTCTATTATACGCATTATCACGCTAAAATGCAAGTATTTTATCTCTCTATCACTTTATTTAATTCCAGTGTCTTTGTCGTTTGCACATTCTCAGGAAAACATCGGAATATTTGATGATCTGTAAAGATAAAAGGCTGCCGGCAAGATTTCCTGATGTACGTATGGACGCAAAAGTTTTTCTTATCGTATATAGAACAGATAAATGGGCCGTTAAAATCCATAAGTTATGTATAAAATCTAAAGGCTCTTTGCATTAAGTGTGATCAAAACCACAGCTCATTTGCTTAATTTACGTATTAAAGCCAAAGTTTCCCTGCTTTTTATCTGTAAAGTGTGACCAAAACCAAGGTTCACTTGCTTAGTTTACGTATTAAAGCCAAAGGTTCCCTGCTTTTTATCTGTAAAGTGTGACCAAAACCACGGCTCACTTGCTTAGTTTACGTATTAAAGCCAAAGGTTCCCTGCTTTTTATCTGTAAAGTGTGACCAAAACCACGGCTCACTTGCTTAGTTTACGTATTAAAGCCAAAGGTTCCCTGCTTTTTATCTGTAAAGTGTGACAAAAACCACGGCACGCTTACTTAATTTACAGACTAATACCAAAGATTCCCTGCATTTTATCTGTAAAGTGTAGCCAAAACCAAGGCTCACTTACTTAATATACATACTAAAACCAAAGGTTTCTTCCAATTTACCTGTACTTTCCTTCACAACAGCAAAAAAGCTGCCGGATGCCACAAGATCTGCTCCCTGCTGCAGTCATGGGCCTGTATAGACAAAATGACTGCTGCAGAGAACGTACTTGCGCGGCACGCGGCAGCTCTCTTATATCAGGTCCGGGCAGTAAGTGCGGGGCCCGGCTGAATCGTTAATCCTGTTTTTTCATAAACTCCATATAGCTGGAAACCATCAGCGCGATCTTGAATGTCAGTGCGTCGTCAAACACCCTGATATCAAGTCCTGTGCTCTTCTGGATCTTCTCCAGTCTGTACACCAGTGTATTCCTGTGCAGGAAGAGCTGGCGGGATGTCTCTGAAATGTTCAGATTATTGTCAAAGAATTTGTTGATGGTGTTCAGAGTCTCATCATCCAGGGATTCCGGCAGCTTGCCTCCGAATACCTCTTTCATGAACATTTCACACAGAGGCATGGGAAGCTGGTAGATCAGACGGCCGATTCCCAGATTGTTGTATCCCACAATGGTCTTCTCCACATAGAATATTTTACCTACGTCAAGAGCCATCTTCGCTTCTTTATAAGAACGTGATACATCCTTGATCTCATTGATGATATTGCCGTAGGACACGCGCACCTGGGACATAGCCTCAGCATTGAGCATATCCACGATCATCTTGGCAATGCTCTCAATGGATTCGTAATTGTCAGTCTCTTCCAGATTCCGAACAATGATGATATTTTTCTCATCAATCGCTGTGATGAAATCGTTTGTTCTGGACACAAACAGGTTTTTCAGAATCTCAATGGCATCCTGATCCTTCTCATTTTTGGTCTCGACCAGAAGCACTACTCTCCTGGCTTCCACCGGGATATGCAGTTTTTTTGCACGGTTGTATACATCTACCAGAAGCAGATTGTCGAGGATCAGATTCTGGATAAAATTTGACTTATCAAAACGCTCTTTGTAAGCCACGATCAGATTCTGAATCTCCGCAACAGCCACGCGGCCAATCATATAGGCATCCTCATTGCCGCCTTTTGCGATCAGAATAAACTCCACAGACTGCCCGTCATAAATCTTGAAGAAATGGTAGCCTTTCATTACCTGGCTGTCCGCCATTGATTCCACAAAGCCGGACACATCACCGAAATCTTCATTCTCAACCGGAAATGTAGTAGAGTTTACCTTTCCATCCACATCCATAACACAGAGATCTATCCTCGTTATGGTTCTCAATTCTTCTAATGTCTTCTGTATCACCTGGCTTGAAATCATAGTTATTCTCCTTCTGCACACTTATCAAAAATACTAATATATCAATTACTATAACGTATTTTCGACAAAATTTCAATTTTTTATTTTCGTACACTAGAGCCTGTTTGAAAATTCATTCCGACAATCTGTGACGTACAGCTTGGCGAAAGCAATTTTCAAACACGCTCTAGGCTGGCAGCTTTTCCTATATAAAAACTGCCGCAGATAAATCCGCGGCAGTCTGTATCTTTTCATAACAATTAGTTTGTGATAACCTGTTCTGTTTCTTTGTCGAATACGTGAATCTTTTCCAGATCCAGTGAGAATTTAACAACATCGCCTGTTCTGGCTGTTGTACGCGGATTAACTCTTGCTGTCATCGGGAATCCTTCTGTGTCAAAGTATAAGTAAACCTCAGCACCAAGTAATTCGTAAACAGTGATCTTACCTTCGATTACGCTGCCCGGGAATGCCTGAATACGAGCTTCATCATCGTATACGTGCTCAGGACGAATACCCATAACAACTGTCTTTCCGTCATAGCCGCCGTCGATGAGCGGTTTTCTCTTGGAAGCAGGTAAAGCGATTGTAGTTCCGCCGATTTCCAGTTCAACTTCATTGCCTTTTACGTGGCATACTGCATCCATCATGTTCATCTGAGGAGAACCGATGAATCCTGCTACGAACAGGTTCTTCGGAGCGTTGTATAAGTTCTGAGGTGTATCAACCTGCTGTACGATACCGTCTTTCATAACAACGATTCTTGTACCAAGTGTCATAGCCTCTGTCTGGTCATGTGTTACGTAGATAATGGTTGCACCTAATCTCTCATGCAGTTTGGAGATCTCAGTACGCATCTGTACACGAAGTTTAGCATCCAGGTTTGACAGAGGTTCGTCCATCAGGAATACTTTAGGTTCACGCACGATAGCACGTCCCATAGCAACACGCTGTCTCTGACCACCGGAAAGAGCTTTCGGTTTACGGTCTAACAGTTTCTCCAGGTCAAGGATCTTAGCTGCTTCTTTAACCATTTTATCAATCTGGTCTTTCGGAACTTTTCTCAGTTTCAGACCGAATGCCATGTTATCATATACGGTCATATGCGGATACAGAGCGTAGTTCTGGAATACCATTGCAATATCTCTGTCTTTAGGTTCTACATCATTTACAACCTTGTCACCGATTTTTAATGTACCGCCTGAAATTTCTTCCAGACCTGCGATCATACGAAGTGTAGTAGATTTACCACAACCTGAAGGACCTACGAAGATGATGAATTCTTTATCTGCGATTTCAAGGTTAAAATCTTTTACTGCTTCGAATCCGTTTGGATATGTTTTGTTAATATGCTGTAATGATAAGCTTGCCATTTTCATTTCCTCCTAATTGTTACGCGTCTCTTTGCTTTGATTAACTGTTACAAGTATAACACTGACACCCGGTTTTTTACCATGGTTCAATTAAACAAAGATTAAATAAAGTCTTTGTTATCATCTCTAAGAAAATACACCCTATTGGCAATTTACCGAATTTTCTTTTCTTCAATATACAACTTGCACAATGGATATCATTTCTCCATATTTTACCTGCAGTTCGCGGGTTTCACGGGAAATATGATGGTTGTCTTGAACAGGTCTCCGTCCAGATAGATCTCGAACCTCCCGTTCATAAGCTCTACCAGGTTCTTGGCAATGGAAAGTCCCAAGCCGCTGCCCTCTGTGCTCCTGGACTCATCCCCCTGGATGAACCGTTCGGTCAGCTCATCCGCATCGATGTTCAGGGGCTGGCTGGATATATTCTTCAGGGAAAAGGTGACTTTCTTTTCATCTGCCTTCATGTCCGCATATACCCGGCTTCCCGGAAAGGCGTATTTGACAATATTGCCGTACAGGTTATCCATGACTCGCCACAAAGCCCTGCCGTCGGCGCAGATATACACATGCTCCTCAGGCATACTGTTCACGGTCTGCAGCCCGCGGCTTCGGAGCTGCTCAAAGAATTCCCCCTGTACCTGCTGCTGGAATTCCCGGAAGTCTATCTGCTCGGGCTGGATATGGAAATTGCCGGAGTTGATCTTGGAGACTTCAACCAGGTCCTCCATTAGGATCTTCAGACGCTCTGTCTTCTTGTCCAGCACATCCACATACTCCTCGATCTTGGGATTTTGTATCTCCTCCCGCTTCAGAAGGCCGATGTAACTGATGATGGATGTGAGGGGTGTCTTTAAGTCGTGGGAGACATTGGCGATCAGATCCGTCTTTCTGCGCTCATTGCGCACACTCTCCTGGACGGCTTTTTCCAGATTGTCGCCGATCCGGTTGATGTTGTCCGCTATCTCCGCGTTTATCCGGTTTAAATTCTCTGTTGGTATTTTATAGGTAAAATCCTCATCGGAAATCTTCCGCACACCGTCCAGCATCTGCACCCTTGCGCTTATCTCCCTCAGAATATGACCTCCTGCGTAGAGGTTCATAAAGACAAGTATTACAGCTCCCACTGTCCCTCCGCGGCACAAGAGAAAGCTCAGCACCACATAGAGGACAAATCCCGCCAGCGCAAAGGCCGCCTTCTTACCGCCCCGGATGCCGGCCCTGTAATTGCCGATAATCTGGGATACTATGCTGCCCCTGCCGAGAGTCCCCATTTTCCCCCTGCGCACAATACTCAGGACTCCCACCAAAAGAAACACATAAATAAATAAGAGCATCACCACATTGCCTGTTGCCCGGGGAGGCGGAAGGATCTCCTCCATGCTGCGTTTTACGATCACTGCTGCCAGACACAGAAGCAGACCCATGGGTACCAGCAGAAATTCTATGGAGATCTTGTCAAAATACCTGCTCAGCCGCCTTTCCTGCCCTGCCCTTTTCACTGTCATCACACAGAGTGCCAGAAGGGAAATGAAGAAAACGGCAGCGGAAAAGATCAGGCCTTTCGGAAAGGTACGGATGAACCAGGACCATTTGTGATAAAACTGGCTGCCGCCCCACAGATAATCCTTTGCTGCAAATGTCCTGTCAATCCAGACGGAAAGGGTGATATTTTCCGTATCCGAAATATCCTCGTTGAGCTTTTTTATGATGTCATATTTCATCTCATAGGACAGAGGTACATCTGTATCCAAGAAAAAAGTATCTCCCTGGAACAGAAGTCTGGCGGAATTCTGCTTCTCTTCTTCCAAGGTGCAGTTAGTGTACACCAAGCCGGTCTCCACATTCTCAAACCTGTACTTAATATTGGTGTTCTCCGCTTTGAATCTCTCCTTGTCCTTTACATACTGAGGCATCTCAGCGTCAATTTTTAACAGGCACACAGCCAGTTCGGAGGCACAGTGTACTTCGCTTGCACGCCTCAGGTTCTGCTCCGACATGACAAACTCCAGAATGCTGTCATAGCCCTGAGGCGTATACAGTTCATCCAGGGTTCCCTTGATCTCCTTCAGCTCACTTACACTGTACAGATTCTTCTCATTTTCCCGGATATAGGATTTCCACCACTTGTAGCTCTCCTTCTGCTCACTCCAGTCATAGAGCTGCTGCAGGGTGTACGCCAAACCGTTAGTGTTGCTGCCGCTTATGATTCCCTGCTCGGCATATTCCAGAATGTCTACCTGCTTGTCAGGGTCATACTTCCCGTCTGTCTCAAAATTCATTCTGAGGCGTATATAGTCAATAAGCTCTGACATCTCATTCTTTACATTCTGGGCATAATCCCTGGTCTTGTAGTAAGGAGGTGTCTCCCCCGCAAGCCAGCCGGGATCCTGCCATACCTGATAATAGTCGGCAATGATAATGTAGATCATCACGATCACTGCAAATAAAAAATGCAGGATCAGGGTCCCTGGATAACAGAACGGACGCCTATTCCTGCCGGGTTTTTTCTCTTTTCTGCCTCTAAATATTTTCAATTTTGTATCCCACTCCCCAGACTACTTTCAGATACCTCGGGTTCTTCGGATTCAGTTCGATCTTCTCCCGGATATGGCGGATATGTACTGCCACCGTGTTGTCAGCGCCGATGGCTTCCTCATTCCATATATTACGATAGATCTGCTCAATAGAAAATACTTTCCCCTTATTTTTTAAAAGAAACAGAAGAATATTATATTCAATGGGAGTAAACCGCACTCCCTTACCATCCAGGGTCACCTCTTTGGTATCGTCATCCACCACCAGTCCCCCGGAAAAATAAATGTGTTTGTCCTGCCCTTTCGGCATATTTCCCAGTTCTGTATAGCGTCTGAGCTGGGACTTTACCCGTGCGATCAGCTCCAGGGGATTGAATGGCTTCTCCATATAATCATCCGCTCCGGCGTTGAGCCCGGCTATCTTATCCTCATCCTCTGTTTTGGCTGTCAGGCAGATGATGGGAATCGTTGAAAATCTGCGAATCTGTGTGATTGCCTGTATGCCGTCCATTTTCGGCATCATGATATCCACGATCAGCAGGTGTACATTCTCCCTGCGCACCACTTCCGCAGCCTCCATTCCATCATAGGCACACAGTACCTCATACCCCTCCTCCGAAAGATAAAGCTCTATGGCATGCACAATCTCTCTGTCATCATCACAAACAAGTATCCTGAACATGTTAACACCTCTTGTCATTATTTTGCATCCAGCACCGGCATCCGTCCGGGATACCTGTGCCCTGAATCATCTCAGGACGTGGCGTCACTGCTGTAGATTTATTATACCATTGTTTCGACATTTACCGTAAAAAACGAACGCAAATTCCGGAAAATTAAGAAAAACTTAAAGATTTCCTTTCAAATATACAGATAATGAACGTTTCACAGCCATACAGCATTAACAAAATGGAAACTTCTGGTATTTTCTAAAATAACAGTAATTATTTCAGGATCGCTTTACATATCCTCCATTCTTTTTTATAATAATACGAATTAGACAAGTGCAAGGGAAAGGAATTTTACTATGTTTCGATTGATGGGAACCATTTATAAAGACACACATGTGGTCAAGAGCACCGTCATATGTGATGAGACAGACATGAACCGCACCAAGAAAGTATTTCACTGTCTGGACGCCATCTGTTATGAGTTCGATTTGGAAAAGCCCCTGTGGCTGGATGTGAATATCAAGGATTTCCAGAAGCATGCAAAGGCGCGCTTCAACCAGGATAATTTTATCGAAGTGCTGGATTTTGATTATCTGGAAATACAGGTCATTGAAGAGGGATGAGAAAAACAGCCCGCCCGGAAGTTCCCGGGCGGGCCTTTCTTTCCTTACAGTCTTTTCAGTAACTCTTCTCTTCTGTCCTCGTATCCCGGTTTTCCAAGGAGTGCGAACATGTTCTTCTTGTAGCTCTCAACACCCGGCTGATTGAAGGGGTTCACACCTGACAGGTAACCGCTGATACCGCAGGCAAATTCAAAGAAATAGAACAACTGTCCAAGGTAAAACTCGTCCTGTCTCGGGATTTTAACCATCAGGTTCGGGGTATTACCGTCTGTATGGGCAAGGATTGTTCCGTTCATGGCGCTCTTGTTTACGAAGTCCATGCCTTTTCCGGCCAGATAGTTCAGGCCGTCTAAGTCATTCTCTGCCTCTTTGATGGCAAGGTCTTCTTTGGGCTCTTCGATGGCAAGAACAGTCTCGAACATGATTCTGGAGCCATCCTGGATAAACTGTCCCAGGGAGTGCAGGTCTGTGGTAAAGTCCACGGATGCCGGGTAGATGCCCTTCTGATCCTTACCTTCGCTCTCACCATATAACTGTTTCCACCACTCTGCAACATAGTGCAGGGTAGGCTCATAGTCAGCCAGAATCTCAACGGATTTGCCTTTTCTATGAAGAATGTTGCGGACTGCCGCATACTGCAGCGCGTCATTTTCCGCATACGGAGTATTCAGTGCCAGTTCTCTTCCGGATGCTGCACCTTCCATGAGCTTATCAATGGAAACGCCGCTCACTGCGATAGGCAGAAGTCCAACGGCTGTCAGCACGGAGAAACGTCCTCCCACGTCATCCGGAACTACGAAGGTCTCATATCCTTCCTCTGCTGCCAGGGTCTTTAATGCGCCCTTGGCTTTATCTGTTGTAGCATAGATCCTTTTTGCTGCCTCTTCTTTTCCGTATTTGTTCTCTGCCATCTCTTTGAACACACGGAAAGCGATTGCCGGCTCTGTTGTTGTGCCGGATTTTGAAATGACATTAATGGAGAAGTCTCTGTCTCCGATCACCTCAGCAAGGCCTTTTACATATGCGCCGCTGATGTTGTTGCCTACATAGTAGATCTCCGGAGCTTTACGGGCTTCTTTTGTAAGATTGTTATAAAATGGATGGTTCAGGAAATCGATGGCAGCTCTCGCTCCCAGGTAGGAACCGCCGATACCGATCACAAGCAGAACATCGGAATCATTTTTAATCTTCTCCGCTGCTTTCTTGATGCGGCCGAACTCTTCTTTGTCATAATCTACCGGAAGGTCGATCCATCCCAGGAAGTCATTTCCAAGGCCGTTTCTGGATACCAGGGTCTCTTTGGCCGCTTCCACCATTTTTTGCATTGCTGTTACTTCTTCTTCGCGGATAACGTCAGCGGCTTTTGAATAATCAAATGTAACTTTGTTTCCCATTGCTCTCTTCTCCTTTTTCCTGTCGTTTGCCTGAAGCTGACCTGACACTTATCAGGACAGCATGTCCAACTCAACTTGAACGTTGTCACTCAACAAATATAGTTTAGCAAATGATGGGAGGTTTATCAAGTTAGAAATTCCTTTATCACATCTTTGACGATAGCCTCCTCCTCTTTGTTCAGGAGATGGCTGTACCGTTCATCCGTGGCTGCCGCTTCCCGGATGCGCTCTTCCACCTTCTCGGCCCTCGGATCTTTGTCCTGACCCCTGCGGTCTGACATGGCCCGTTCCTTCTGGGCTCTCAGCCGCTGTTCCTGCTGAAGCTGTTCCTGCTCTTTTGCCTTTACCCTTGCCCTTCTGCCTGTCTTTCCTGCCTTGGCTGCCTTAGATCCGGTATTCTGACGGACAGGTTCTATCTGAACTACCTTCTGGCTGTCGCCTCTCTGGTTTTCCATATAATCCAACAGGTTTGTCTCAATGACCTCCTCCTGGAACCCCATGGATATCACCATGCGCAGCAGAAGAAGTGCGATACCCATAACCGCCGCGCTGCCCGCCAGAAGCCCCATAGCCGGAAAGTCTCTGGTGATGACCGGAAAAGAGATCCGCTCAAGGCCTGTCCTTCTGATCCACAGCGCCCCTGCTCCCGCGGCTAAAAAAGAGAGGACAAAAGTACACCAGGATACCCCTTTCATCTGCCGAAGGGTTATCGGTCCTATCTTTCGTCCTCTCATCCGCCTTGTGAGATACACAGCGGGGTTATGTATCGCTGAATCGTCTTTTACGTTTCTCTGATATTCCAGCAGAAACTGCTGCAGCCATTTGTCTTTTACCGCCGGAACATTTTTCAGGTCCCGGATTACTCTTCTGTTGCTCCCGTAGATTGCCAGTACGCTGAAAAGGCTCAGTAACCCCATCAGCCAGGTGCCATAATAAAATAAGTGCACAGTAAATCCTCCTCACTATTTCGGCGCGCAGAAAGCACGCTCTTTATGGCATTCATTATATAGCAACCCGGGCGTTTTGAAAACAAAAATCGTGCGTCAAATGGTGACAAAAGGCGCCTTTCTACAGCCTCTTAACCATGCTCTCCACCAGATTTACCGTGTGGCGGATCGCCTCTCTTTCAAAGGCGGGATAGTCCATATGGGCGCTGTCGTCAGCCTTGTCGGAGATGGCTCTTATCACCAGATAGGGGATTTGATTGAGATATGCCGCCTGTCCGATGGCCGCGCCTTCCATCTCTGTGCAGTATCCGTCTGTGTTCTCTATGATCTGGTCTTTCACCTCTTTTTTGGCTACGAACTGGTCACCGCTCACTACACGGCCCTCAAATACCTGGATATCGGGATTGACCTGACGGCATACCTCCGCTGCCAGGCTGCGCAGCGTCTCATCTGCCGGGAATGCCAGCGTATCCATTCTGGGCACCTGGCCGATGGGATAGCCGAACTCCCTGGCATCCATATCGTGCTGCAGGGTGTCTGTGGAGAGGACAATATCACCGATGTTGATCTCCGCCCGCAGGGAGCCTGCCACGCCGGTGTTGATGACGGCATCCACATGGAAGTCATCCGCCAGGATCTGGGTACAGATTCCCGCGTTTACCTTGCCAATTCCGGAGCGTACGATCACTGCCTCCTTACCGTTTAATCTGCCGCTGTAAAACTCCATGGAGGCTTTTTTCTCCACTGTTACATCTGTCATCTTCTCTTTCAGGATCGCCACTTCCTCCTCCATGGCGCCTATGATTCCTATATGTTTCATTGCTAAGTTCCTTTCTGTCGATATTATATATGCCGGCGTTTATCCGACCCCTCTGTAAGCCTCTATATGCCCCATTTTCAAAGGATTGAGGCGTTCCTCAGGATTTCCTCTATCCGTTCTGTTTCAGACGCATCAGCGGCCAGCAGAGGCGCTGTGCAGCCGGGATTCATATCCACGCCGCAGAGTACCATTGCCTTTTTTATAATGGGTATGAACTGTTCTGCCACATCATAGATGGCCATCAGTCCATCTATTTTCTGCTGATAAACCTGAAGTGCCTCCAAATCGTTCTCCCTTGCTGCTTTTGCGAAGCCGGAAGCAACAGCAGGGGCAAAGTTTGACAGGCCTGCAATACACCCGTCACCACCGCTCAGTACGTTATGGGCAAAAAATTCATCAAATCCGGAATATATTAAAAACTCAGGAAATTCCTTCTTCACTGTCTGTATGAGCGCACGGGTGTGTCCCATGGTTCCCACGGTATCTTTGATCCCAACGATGTTTTTATGTCTGCGTACCAGGTTCAGTACCACCTGGGGCTTCAGATCATATCCTGTCCTGTCCGGAAAATTATACAGAAGAACAGGTCCGTTCACACGGTCGGCAAGGCTGTCATAAAAGTTTTCCACTGCACTGTCCGGCAGATTAAAGTAATACGGAGAGATCACCATAACTCCGTCTGCCCCTGCTTCCAGAGCAAAATTAGAAAACTCCACGCATTCCTCAAATTCCATACTGCAGGTTCCTATATAGACGGTTACCCTGTGTGCAATGTACGCCACAGCCTCACGCACCATATTCCGCTTTTCCTCCATGGGCAGGGCAAAAAACTCACCGATGCTGCCGAAGATGAGAATTCCGTCAATACCTCCCTGTATCAGATGTTCATAGATTCTTTTGTTGGCTTCTATGTCAATATGTCCGTTTTCATCCAATGCCGTCACTGCCGGCGTGATCCATTTTGCATTCATAAATTAATTATGTCCTCTCTTTTATCTGATTAATCCTGTTGCGGTCTGCCGCGTTATTATATCTCTTCGTATCCTGCGCCCTTCATGGCAGACATAGCGTGGCTTGTATAACGGCCAAACAAACCCTTTCTCTTCGGACGGGGCAGAATGCCGGATTCGGAACGTTTTTTCAGAACAGCCTCGATCTCTTCCCCGGAGAGTTCCTGTCCCTGAATTCCGACTACTTCGAGACTTCTGTTCTGTACACTGTACTCCAGAATATCCCCCGTCTCAATAAAGGCCAGCGGGCCTCCTGCTGCCGCTTCCGGGGAGACGTGGCCGATGGCGGCACCTCTCGTTGCCCCTGAAAAACGTCCGTCTGTCACCAGGGCAACCGTGCCGTTCAGATGCTCATCACAGACAATGGCCTCTGTGGTCATGAGCATTTCCGGCATGCCGGTCCCTCTCGGACCTTCATAGCGGATAACAAGGATATCGCCCGGGTCTACCTCACCATCTACGACGGCCTGGTAAGCGTCCTCCTCACGGTTGTAGACCTTCGCAGGGCCTTTGTGCTCCCGCATGGATTCCACACAGGCGGAGTATTTGATAACTGCGCCTTCCGGTGCCAGATTGCCTTTTAAAATAGCTATGGAACCCTTTTCCTCCGCTTTCTCCACAGGGAAGATGACCTGGTCACGTTCCAGGCCGTAATTATGCAGATAGCCCAGGTTGCGGGCAAAGAAATTGTCCCTCTCCAGCTCCTCCAGATTTTCGCCCAGGGTTCTGCCGGTAACGGTCATGACGTCCAGATGCAGCATGTCCTTTAAATAAAGCTGAACCATGGGGATTCCTCCGGCAAACCAGAAGGATTCCGTCAGGTGCTGTCCGCTTGGGTTGATGTTGCCGATATGCGGTACTTTGTGGTTCAGGTCATCAAAAAGTTCCGGTTCCAATATGATTCCCAGCTCCCTTGCAATGGAGGGAAGATGGATGGTCGCATTGGTGGAGCCGCCTATGGCACTGTGAATGATGATGGCATTTTCAAATGCTTCCCTTGTCATGATACTGCCCGCTGTGATCTCACGCTCAACCAGTTCCATGATCATACGGCCCGCTTTTCTGGAATAAGCAAAAATATCCCGCATGGTGGCCGGCATAACAGCAGTTCCCGGAAGTGACATGCCCAGGGCTTCTGCCATACACTGCATGGTACTGGCAGTCCCCAGGAAAGTACAGGCACCGCAGGACGGACAGCCTGTGAGCTTATAGTCCCTGATCTCCTGCTCTGTCACTGCGCCCTCACGCTTTTGGCGCAGAGAAATATCCCCCGCAACCAGCGATGTGGTCATATCCGGTCCCGGGCGCATGCTGCCGCCGGGAATAAAGATGGTGGGCATGTCCAGGCGGGCTGCTGCCTTTAACTGGGCGGGAATGGACTTGTCACAGGAGGCGGAGAGGATCATGCCGTCCCATGGGTACACGGAACCGTGTACTTCTATCATATCACAGATCGCTTCGCGGGATGCCAGGATGTAGTTCATCCCGTCATGACCCTGGGCACATCCGTCACAGATATCTGTGGTGTGATACTGGGCCGGATAGCCGCCTTTCTCGAAGACTCCGTATTTTGCCTGCTCCATGAGGCCCGACAGATGGGTACTGCCGGGATGGCTGTCACCAAAGACATCCTCCAGAAGGATCTGAGGTTTCTTAATGTCCTCCTCATCCCATCCGGAGCCCATCTGCAGGGCGTCGAACTGGGACCAGAGAAGGCGCTGGGGGGCGCTTTTTTGTTTGTGGTTCATGGTGTATTATGTATCCCTTCTTTAATAGATTATTTGATGCTTTCATATTACAACTTTTTGAAGGGTTTGACTACTGTTAATTGGGTGACAGCGGCACAAAAGCCGCGGGACAAAGAATTTTCTTCATCCTGCGGCTTTTGTACTTGTTTTATAAAGACTAACTATTAAAGAAAGTCAATAAATAGTTTCAAAAACAGAAATGTTTTGA
>ERZ506621.30-NODE-30-length-31058-cov-4.5993_pt1 | contig 31058 bp, 30 predicted proteins | sample MGYA00512402_ERZ506621 | MGnify/ENA metagenome assembly ERZ506621 | reverse complement strand
CTCCATTCGACCGTCTCGGCAAGAATCGTCACCTTGTCCGGCAGGACTTCCAGAAATCCTGTGTGAACTGCGGCTGTCTTCTTTCCATTTTCCTCCGTGATCGTGACAATTCCAGGTTCAATCAAAGCGGTCAGAGGTATGTGTTTTTTATAAATACCGATCTCTCCCTCGCTCGTGGTCAGCTCCAGCATACTTGCCTGACCTTCATAGAAAATACGATCCGGAGAGATAATTTTTAAATCAAAATACTTCCCGTCTGCCATATCTGCCTCCCTTATTTCACGCGGGCGATCACATCATCAATCGTACCTGCATTCAGGAAATAACTTTCCGGGATTTCGTCATGCTTTCCTTCCAGAATCTCTTTGAAGCCACGGATCGTCTCTGAGATCGGAACATATCGTCCATCCATTCCTGTAAACTGCGTAGCTACGAAGAATGGCTGAGACAAAAATCTCTGGATCTTTCTGGCGCGGCTTACAATCAGTTTTTCTTCATCGGACAGCTCGTCCATTCCAAGAATGGCAATGATATCCTGCAGTTCTTTGTATCGCTGCAGAATCTCCTGCACGCCTCTGGCAACCTTGTAATGTTCTTCACCCACGATTCTCGGGTCCAGAATACGAGAGGACGATTCCAGAGGATCTACTGCCGGATAAATTCCAAGTTCTACGATGGAACGTGACAATACGGTGGTCGCATCCAGATGGGCAAACGTCGTCGCCGGCGCCGGGTCCGTCAAGTCATCTGCCGGCACATAGACCGCCTGCACCGATGTGATGGAACCGTTCTTTGTCGATGTGATACGCTCCTGAAGCGCTCCCATCTCTGTCTGAAGAGTAGGCTGATATCCAACCGCTGACGGCATACGTCCCAGCAGTGCGGATACCTCAGATCCCGCCTGTGTAAAACGGAAGATATTGTCAATGAACAGCAGCACATCTTTTCCGCCTTTGTCACGGAAGTATTCCGCCATCGTCAGACCAGTCAATCCCACTCTCATTCTGGCTCCCGGCGGCTCGTTCATCTGTCCGAACACCATCGTCGTCTTATTGATAACGCCTGATTCCTGCATTTCATAATATAAATCGTTTCCTTCTCGTGTTCTCTCGCCTACGCCGGTGAACACAGAATAACCGCCATGCTCCGTCGCAATATTTCGGATCAGCTCCTGAATCAGAACTGTTTTTCCTACGCCGGCGCCGCCGAACAACCCAATCTTTCCACCTTTCTGGTATGGACACAGAAGGTCAACTACTTTGATTCCTGTCTCCAGCATTTCTGCCGTTGTGGACTGTTCTTCAAATGTCGGAGCCTTTCTGTGAATCGGCATATACGTCACATTCTCCGGTACAGGCTTGTTGTCAATCGGATCTCCTGTCACATTAAAAATGCGCCCCAGCGTATTCTCTCCTACTGGGACAGAGATCGGACTTCCTGTCGCCACAGCTTCCATTCCGCGCACAAGACCGTCTGTCGGTCCCATCGCGATACACCGAACAATATCATCTCCCAGATGCTGTGCAACTTCTACGACCAGTTTTTTTCCCTCTGCTGTCTGAATTTCAATCGCTTCATAAATCTGAGGGAGCAGACCTTCTGCAAACTTTATATCAAGTACCGCACCGATAATCTGAGTGATTTTGCCTTTGTTTTGTACTGACATGATTCGATTCTCACTCCTTTTTCTTTTTTCTTGGTGATCCCATCACCTCACATTCTGCCATCCAGTCTAATCGACTGCCTCAGCACCTGCAATGATCTCGGTCAGCTCCTGCGTGATACTGCCCTGTCTTGCACGGTTATACAGCAGAGAAAGTTTTTCTATCATTTCTTCCGCATTGCTTGTCGCTGCATCCATCGCCTGCATTCTGGCTCCGTTCTCACTCGCAACTGCCTCAATCAGCGTACCGTAAATCATACTGGTCACATATTTTGGAATGATGATCTCCAATGCCTCTTCTTCCTCCGGCTCATAATTCATCAGCGCCTCACTGCGGACAGGCTTTGATCTGTCTGCCTCCACCGGCAGCAGCTTCAGCAGTTTCGGCTCATGAACCACTGTATTTTTGAAAGATGTATACGCCAGATAGATTTCTCCGATTCTGCCGTTTTTAAATTCCTCCAGTACTTTTGTACTGATTTCTACAGCATCCTGATAGGACGGGTCATTGATCACATTGCTGTAATCCTCTTTCATCGCATAGCCCCTCTTTTCCAGGGCTTCTCTTCCTTTTTTTCCAACTGTATAAATTTCCAGCTTTTCTTTTTCCAGCTCTCCCGCCGTAATCAGCTTCACCACATTTGAATTGTATCCGCCTGCCAGTCCTCTGTTTGAAGTCACGACAATGACTGCCTTCTTTTCAGATGCACCTGGCCGCAGATACGGATGGTCAATGCTGCCGGACTTTGCCAGAACGGAGGTGATCACAGCATACATCTCGTCAAAATATGGCTTTGCATGTTCCGCACGAGTTTTTGTCTTCTGCAGCTTCACTGTAGAGACAAGCTTCATCGCCTTTGTGATCTGCTGCGTGCTGGAAATACTGCTCTTTCGTCTTTTTATGTCTCTCATCGAGGCCATACTATCACCCTTTCCAAACCGTTTTTCTGGCTTTATGACTGAAATGTCTCTTTAAATTCTTCGATTGCCTTGATCAGATCTTTTTCATTTTCATCTGAAATCTGCTTTTCCGCTGCGATCTTTTCCGGTATCTCCGGATACTTCGTCTGAATAAATTCAAACAGCTCCTTCTCAAACCGCTGGATCTCTTCCACTGGAATATCAAGCAGATATTTTTTTGTAGCGGCATAAATGATAATGACCTGATACTGTACCGGCATCGGCTGATACTGCGGCTGCTTTAAGATCTCTTTGATGCGCTCTCCCTGTGCCAGCTTCTCCTTCGTGTCGGCATCCAATTCAGACCCAAACTGTGAGAATGCTGCCAATTCACGGTACTGAGCCAGTTCTACACGGATCGGCGCTGCAATCTTTTTCATCGCCTTGATCTGCGCCGCGCCGCCTACACGGGATACAGAAAGTCCAGCATTGATCGCCGGTCTGAATCCGGCATTAAACATCTCTGTCTCCAGATAAATCTGTCCGTCCGTGATTGAAATCACGTTTGTCGGAATATAGGCAGATACATCGCCCGCCTGCGTCTCGATAATCGGAAGCGCCGTCAAAGAGCCGCCTCCCAGTTCGTCGGACAGTCTTGCCGCACGTTCCAGCAATCTGGAATGAAGATAAAAGACATCTCCAGGATATGCCTCACGTCCAGGCGGACGTTTCAAAAGCAGGGAAAGTGTACGATATGCCGCAGCATGTTTTGACAGATCATCATAGACGATCAGTACATCCTCTCCATTCTCCATCCATTCTTCTCCAATCGCACATCCGGAATACGGCGCGATATACTGTAATGGCGCCAGCTCACTCGCTGTCGATGCAACGACTGTCGTATAATCCATTGCGCCATATTCTTCCAGTGTCTTTACGATGGATGCCACCGTTGAGGCTTTCTGCCCGATTGCGACATAGATACATTTTACGTTCTGCCCTTTCTGGTTGATAATGGTATCAACCGCAATGGCTGTCTTTCCCGTCTGTCTGTCTCCGATAATCAGCTCACGCTGTCCTCTTCCGATCGGAACCATAGAGTCAATCGCCTTGATACCGGTCTGAAGCGGCGTATCTACAGATTTTCTGGAGATAACACCGGAAGCCACACGTTCAATCCTGCGGTGGCGTTCTGCACGAATCGGCCCTTTTCCGTCAATCGGCTGTCCGAGTGCATTGATGACACGACCCAGCATACCGTCTCCGACTGGAACTTCCACAACACGCCCCGTCGTTCTGACCGTATCTCCTTCACTGATACTTTTATTATCACCCAGCAGAACGGCGCCTACATTGTCCTCTTCCAGGTTCAGCACCATCCCCTGAACATCGCCCGGAAACTGGAGCAATTCTCCCTGCATCGCATTTTCCAGACCATGAATACGGGCAATTCCATCGGCAACCTGTATTACTGTTCCCACATCAGAAACCGTCATCTTGGAAGAATACTGTCTGATTTGTTCTTTTATCACAGAACTGATTTCCTCTGGTTTTAAATTCATGGGGTTTTTACACCTTCTTCCTGTTATACTGATTTCTAGCCGAGAGAAATTTTTTCAAGCTGTCCCTTTAACCGTTCCAGCTGACTTTTGATGCTGCTGTCCACCACACGGTCTTTCAGCCGGATAATCATCCCGCCGATTAAAGACTCATCCACCTGGTAGGAGATCTCCAGTTCTTTGTAGCCGGTTGTCCCAAGCAGCTTCTCTCGAATTTTTTCTTTCCACTGTTCGTCCAGTTCCATCGCAGATGTCACCTGGACGCTTCCTATTTTTTTATATTCCTTGATTTTTGCAATAAATTCTGCACAAATTGCGGGTAGTTCTTTTGAACGGCCTTTTGTCACAATCACGACAAGAAATCCTGTCACATCATCTGACACTTTTCCTTTAAAAATAGTCTCAATGACATGAATTTTTTCCTCTTTCAGAATCTCAGGATGCTCCAGAAACTGGATTAATTCCGGATTTTCCTCAAGCGTTGCCTGAACGGACAAAATTTCCTCAAGCAAAAGATCTGCCTTCTGCTCTTCCACGGCCAGCTCAAACAATGCTTCCGCATACGTTTTGGATACTAGCTTAGCCATGTCTGATCACCTATCTCTTTTAATGTATCCTCCATGATCTGAGACTGAATCTCTTCTGTCATGGAAGTTTTTATTACTTTTTCTGCCATAAGCGAAGCAATGGATATCATCTCTTTCTTCATATCATCGGCAGCCTTTTTCTTATCCAGCTCGATCTGAGCATTTGCTCTTGCGATCATTCTGGCCGCTTCTTCTTTTGCCTCATCCAGAATTTTCTCTTCATTTTTCAGAGCTTTCTGTCTCGCTTCAGCTAATATCCCTTCTGCTTCTTTTTCAATATTCCTGATTCTCGCCTCATAATCTGCTTTCAGCTTCAGCGCTTCTTCTTTATTTTCCTGCGCTGTCTCAATATCATTTTTCACTCTGTCCTCTCTCTTCTTAAGCATATCCCTCACAGGATTGAACAGAAGATAGGATAAAAATGTAAACATGACAAAGACAGAGATTGCCAGAATAACTGCATCAAACAAAAGCTGCGGATCAAGATTAAATAATCGTTCCAAGGTTTCGCCTCCTTTCGTTTTTCTTCAGGTTTTGCAGCAAAACAGATTTTCTTGCCGCCCCCATGATCTCAGGATCATCCGCGCGTCACCCCTCCTGTCCTGCTGCTTCCCTTCGTCTTCCATCAAAGCTTTCCGAGCAATGGATTTGCAAACAAAAGGATAAATGCGATGGCAAGACCGTAAAGACCTGTTGTCTCTGCCACGGCCTGTCCTAAAAGCATCGTAGATGTAATATCAGATTTTGCTCCTGGATTTCTTCCGACTGCCGAAGCGCCGTAACCTGCTGCGATTCCCTGTCCAATACCAGGTCCGATACCGGCGATCAACGCCAGTCCTGCACCAATCGCTGAACATGCTAATACTAAACCCTGATCTGTAATACCACTCATATCTTTTTCCTCCTGATTTTCATACTGATAATTTTTTATTTTTCTGTTTTAACGTATTTTTTTATTCCGGCAGTTTATCGTTGACAAATACCATCGTCAGCATACAGAATACATATGTCTGTATTGCCCCTGAGAAGATATCAAAATAAATGTGCAGGAATCCCGGCCATGCCACTGCAAATGGTGACAGCAGAGCATAAATCAATGACATCATGACTGTTCCTGACAGGATATTTCCAAACAGACGCAGCGACAGTGAAAATGGAACCGCGATCTCTCCGATCAGGTTGATCGGGAACAAGAACGGCAGCGGTTTAAACAGTCCTGTAAATGCACCTGCTTTATTGTACTTGATATTATTATACTGGATAATTCCAAATGTAATCAGTCCAAGCGGCAGTGTCACTCCAAAATCAGCAGTCGGCGGCCTTAGCCCAAACAAACCTGAAATATTGCTGACAAAGATAAAGACGAAAATACTGCTGATATAATTGACAAACTTTTTCGCATGGCGCCCCATGCTGTTCTCTACCATATGATCGAGCATATCCACCATCATTTCAATCGCATTTTGAAATCCGGTAGGAAATTCCTGCGGATGTTTCATCTTTTTTCTGACGACAAGCGCAAGCACAAGCAGCACAATCATGACAATCAAAATGCTGACATGCGTTGTGGTAATCCACAATTCCTGACCAAACAGATGGAATTTAACCAGCCCGTGAATCATAAAATCAACTTCTTTTGCAGCCAGCATCTGTGAACAACTGACAGCTCCCATAGTCTCACCTTCCTTTCTTTTTCAATTTCTATATTGTTCTCTCTCATAGACGATTCATCCATGAGAACCCGAACATTTTCTTTTATTCTCCGAAGATCTGCGGAAGTTTTTTGCCGGCAAATCTGTGAATCGGCATCTGAAGAAAGGCTCCTATTTTTAATGCAAACATTCCCAGAAACAGCGCAAGAATATTTCCAAGTTTGAAATACCATGTCACGCCGATCAGAACAATGGACAGCGCCATGCGCAGTCCGTACATCATTCTCGCATAATTTCTGGCTCCCTTTTCATTTCTCTCCAGTGCATTGCGGATCGAATATTCCATATGAACCGCTTTCAGCACAGAGCACACAATCCCAATCCAAAGTCCCGTGGTATACTGTACCTTATCATGAGCGAGCCATATCAGCGTAGATTGAAAAAAGACCCCGCAAATCAAAATGCCTAAAATTAATTCTTTTAATACTGCGCTCATCCTTTTCATTTTTCTTTTTTCTTTCCATCCTCCTTTGTCATCTCCTGCAGAAGAAGCCATGTATTTCTTCCGCCAGCGAGGATTCCTAAAATCAGCAGAGGGACAGTCGTATACCATCCAAACTTTTTATCCATCCAGTACCCTGCTGCGACACATAAAACAATCGGAGCCAGCATACTGATACCGATCTGCGTCACCATAGCCAATGAATGATAGACATCCTTTTTATACTTCAAAATTCTGCCTCCTTCCCATTTCTGCCATCCATCTTATCTTAAAACATTTTGTGTGTATTGTCTAGCAGATCTTGTTATTTTTTACAATTTTCCCCTTGTATTCACTCATTTTTTCATAATTATTCATAATAACATTAAAATGTCTTACGTTAATATTTTGAATCTCTTATAATGAAAATCACGCATATTCTCGCCTTATTTATAAAGTTTTCTCTCTTTCTATATCTCTTTTTCCCGCTCAACCACTGAATTTTTCTGTTCATATGCCTGCGCTTCCCGCTCGATTTCCATAATCAAAAGAACAGACGCCGGGCCCTCGATCACCCCTGCGGGGCCGAATAAATATAGACCCACATACACTGAAATCAGAATGGCAATGGGATACAGTCCCAGACTTTTTCCAATCAGTTTTGGTTCCAAAAACTCCCTTGTCGTATTTGCGATCAAAAAGAGAACCACATACGCAGCCGCATGAAAGAATTTTTTCGTGAACAGACTGATGACAGCCCACGGGATCAAAATCGTTCCGGTGCCTATAAATGGCAGCACATCCAGAAGCCCGATCACAGTCCCGATCAGCAATGCATACGGATTTTTCAAAATCCACAGACCTGCGACGCAAATTACAATCACACATCCCATAATAATCAGCTGGGCTTTTAAATATGCGCCTCCCATCTCCCAGATTCGCTTTTCCACACGGACTGCCGCCTGAAACAGAGGCTGATGGGCAATTTTTTCTCTGATCTTAGGATAATCTTTAATCAGCAGAATAGATGAAATAAAGATAATAAAAAATGCACCGGCTCCCTTGATAAACTGCATCATATAGCCCACAGAATTTCCTACCATTTTAGGAATCATCGTCATTTGAACTTCGTCCTGTATTTTATTGATATTGGCATACACAAAACTTTTTACATCGGAGATGTGAAGCCCCAAAGTCTGCTCCAAACCTTCGCAGCAATCATCCACAAAATATTGGAAGTTTTGATAATACACATCAAAATTCTGAATAAAAGCACGAAACTGCTCTAAAAATTTTGTCGCCAGAAAATAGACAAACAGCAGCAGGATTCCAAAAAAAGCAATCATAAAAAAAGCGAGCAGCCATTCTCTTTTTATTTTCAACTTCCTGTGAATTTTTTCAATCAGAGGTCTTGTCATCTTGACCAGAATTCCCGCAATTAAGAAAGGAATTACAAGCGGAAGCAAATATTTCATTCCTGCATAGACTGCCGCTGTAATTCCCAATATTCTGATTATTTTCCTTTTATTCCTATTTTCCTTTTATTCCATACGGTGCGAATTTCTGGCATACTATGTTCTCCCCTTTGATCTGTTTTTTCATAGTATGCACCTTTTTTATCGGAACCATGCAAAGCATCTGCCAGTCGGTTCCATTGAAAATTCCATTTTTTTCTTTGTCCTCGGATGCAGAAAGGACAGTCTCGCAGCGCAAAGTCCTATAGAGTCTCCGCCTGTCCCCTGATCGGGAGCGCCATATTTTCGATCGCCGCAGAGAGGACAACCAGCATGAGCCATCTGTACTCTGATCTGATGATGACGCCCTGTAATCAGCCGGACTGCAACGAGGCTGTATCCGTCTTTTTCTTCCAGCACACGGTATTCCAGCTCTGCCCTTTTTGCTCCCTGCACATTTTTATCCACAACACAAGAGCAGTTCATTTTTCCATCTTTTTTCAGATAATCCGTCAGCTTTCCTGATTTTAATTCCATTTTTCCGCAGACTACAGCCTCATATTCCTTCACAAATCCGTCTGTACTCAGCTGTGCGCTCATATTTCCTGCCGCATTCTTTGTCTTTGCAAAGGCCATCAGCCCTTCAACCGGCTGATCCAATCTGTGAATCAGTCCCAGATACGGCTCTCCTTTTCTCTCCTCTTTCTTATATAAGTATGTTTTCAGAACACTGACACAATCCTTCTGTCCGATTCTTCTGCTCTGCACCGGAAAGCCAGCCGGTTTCTCACAGACTAAAATATCTGCATCTTCATATATAATCTTTATTTCCATCTCTTTATACCTTAAAGCGATATCCAACACCCCATATCGTCTCAATATACTGAGGCTTAGCTGTGTTAAACTCAATCTTTTCCCTGATTTTTTTGATATGTACCGTCACGGTCGCAATATCTCCAACAGATTCCATATCCCAGATTTTATTAAACAGTTCTTCTTTCGTAAAGACATGGTTTGGATTTTGAGCCAGGAAAGTCAGAAGATCAAATTCCTTTGTCGTAAATGTCTTTTCTTCCCCGTTAACCCAGACTCTTCTGGCTGTCTTGTCAATCTTGATCCCACGGATCTCCACGATCTCATTCTCTTGTATATTTGTATTGACCAGACGCTCATATCTGGCCAGATGAGCTTTCACACGCGCAACCAATTCACTTGGGCTGAACGGTTTTGTCATATAATCATCCGCTCCCATTCCAAGCCCTCTGATCTTGTCGATATCATCTTTTTTCGCCGATACCATGATAATAGGCATATTTTTCTTTTCTCTGACCTTCTTGCAGATTTCAAATCCATCCACCTCAGGAAGCATCAGATCCAGGATGAGCAGATCAAACTCCTCATCCAGAGCCTTTTTCAGTCCGATATCGCCCCTGTTCTCAATCTCTACTTCAAAGCCGCTTAATTCCAGATAATCTTTCTCCAGATCCGCTATACTTTCTTCATCCTCAATAATAAGAATTTTACTCATCCATTTTTACCTCCTGATATTTTCTAAGGACAAAAAACATGATCGTTCCCGTGCCAAGCTTGCTGTTGGCCCATATTTTTCCTCCATGATCTTCAATAATCTTCCGCACAATCGACAGACCGATGCCGCTTCCTCCAAGCGCTGAATTTCTGGAGGCATCTGCCCGATAAAACCGATCAAAAATCAGTGGCAGATCTTTCACAGCAATTCCTCTTCCATTATCTTCGATCTCCACCTGAATAAAATCCCCGACATCTTTGATTCGGATATTGATATATCCCTTTTCTTTGTCCATATATTTGATGGAGTTGCCTATAATATTATTAATTACGCGCTTCAGCTGTTCTGCATCTGCAATAATCATAACATCTTCATCCACATAATTAAAGTAAGCCAGATCAATATTTTTATCTGCCAGATCGAGAGCTACTTCTTCCTTGCAGTCATTAAAATAGCTTGCCACATTTATTTTACTGAATGTATACGGGATACGATCTGTATCAATCTTGGAATAAAAAGTCAGCTCATTGATCAGCCTGTCCATCTCATTTGCTTTGTTGTAGATCGTCTTGATATAACGTTCCATCTTTTCCGGTGTGTTTGCCACGCCGTCCATAATCCCCTCTACATATCCTTTCACCGCTGTGATCGGTGTTTTCAAGTCATGCGAAATATTGCTGATCAGTTCTTTGCTCTCTTTATCATAAATAATATTTTCCTCCGCCGACTCTTTCAGGCGTTTTCTCATATCTTCAAAGTCTCTGCACAGTTCACTGATCTCATCTTCTCCTTCAACTTCCAGAGTAAAATCTAAGTTCCCCTCTTTGATATTTTTTGTCGCTGTGCGCAGCCGTTCCAGAGGTTTATGGATTCCTCTGTAAATCCAAACGGTCAAAGCAGCAGACGTACAGACTAAGATCACTACAATCGCAACGATCAGTTCTATAATGAGCTGTTTTACCTGAGGAATCATCTCAGTTCCCGAAGTCATGATAAAAATGCTTCCATGGGTCTGATCTGAAAAAGTCACATCCACCTGTTTTACAAATGCATTCACTTCATTTCCAATATAAACCCCTGTATCCGACTCTCCCATATACTCCCCATAATCAGGAAGATTCTCAAAAATCCGCTTACAATTCTGATCTTTTTTCGGGTAGATCATTTCGTTTTCTTTTCTGACAATCAAATAGGAATGTTTTTCCTGCAGTTTTTGATTCCACTTGTTTAAAATCTCTTCATCCAGGAACTGATCCGGGTTCTCTTTTCCTTCTTTTTGAATCTCTTCATAATCTTCCAGTGTAGCTTTGCTGATCATCTGAAGAGAATTAGACAGATTTTCATATGTCACATTCGGAACATTATAGCTTCTCTCAATCGCTTGCAGCTGATATTTTGTAACTGCCATTAACGCAATCGTCGTCAGCCCTATCGGTGCAATAATGATCACGAAGAATGCAATCAGCAGCCGATTTTTTAACTTCATGGCGCTCTCTCCTTGCATATTTTCCTATATTCCTATTTATTATAACATACACATTTTTTCTTTTCATCTAAACAATCCCTTTCAATTCTAAACTTTCTGTGAACTGTGGATCATTTTCTTTCTCTTCGTTCTTCATAAAAATACTGAAATTTCTATTAAAAAATCAGTGCCCGGCCATTTCAGCCTGACACTGATCTTAATTTTTTGTAAAATTGATTCTAAAGTTCTTCTTCTCTTTGATCGAAAGAAACGTTCTTTTTAGTGAAGACTTTTGATTTTTTCTTTTAAGACATCGACTTTGTCCAGTTTCTCCCATGGAAGATCCAGATCATTGCGTCCAAAATGACCATATGCGGCTGTCTGCTTATAGATCGGGCGGCGCAGATCCAGCATTTTAATGATTCCTGCCGGACGCAGGTCAAATGTCTCTCTGACAATTTTTGTAAGTTCTGCATCTGGAAGACTTCCTGTTCCAAAGGTATTAACTGACACAGAAGTAGGCTGTGCAACACCGATCGCATAGGAAAGCTGAATTTCACATTTGTCAGCCAGCTCTGCTGCAACCAGGTTTTTAGCAACGTAGCGTGCTGCATAAGCTGCAGAGCGGTCTACTTTTGTACAGTCTTTTCCTGAGAAAGCGCCGCCGCCGTGACGTGCATATCCGCCGTAGCTGTCTACAATAATCTTTCTTCCTGTCAGACCACTGTCTCCGTGCGGTCCTCCGATGACAAAGCGTCCTGTCGGATTGATAAAGAATTTTGTATTCTCATCAATCATTTCACTTGGAATGATCTCATCAAATACATACTTCTTGATGTCAGCATGGATCTGTTCCTGAGATACTTCCGGATTGTGCTGTGTGGACAGAACAACTGCATCCAGACGTGACGGTCTTCCTGCTTCATCATATTCCACTGTAACCTGTGTCTTTCCGTCTGGTCTTAAATAAGGCAGCGTGCCGTCTTTTCTGACTTTTGTAAGCTGGCGTGCCAGTTTATGTGCTAAAGCAATCGGATATGGCATATATTCTTCTGTCTCATTTGACGCATATCCAAACATCATTCCCTGATCTCCGGCGCCAATCGCTTCGATCTCATCATCTGTCATATGATTTTCTTTTGCTTCCAGAGCTTTATCAACACCGAGGGCAATATCTTCAGACTGTTTGTCAATCGCAAGCAGAACACCGCAAGTATCTGCATCAAATCCATATTTTCCTCTTGTATATCCGATTTCACGGACAGTATCGCGCACAATTTTCTGATAGTCAATGGAAGCCTTACTTGTGATCTCTCCCATCACCATCACTAATCCAGTCGTTGTACATGTCTCGCAAGCTACACGGCTCATTGGGTCCTGCTCCAGCAGTGCGTCTAAAATCGCATCAGATACCGCATCACAGACTTTGTCAGGATGACCTTCTGTTACTGATTCTGAGGTAAATAATAATCTTTCCATTTAAATTCTCCTTTTCTTTTGCTCTCTTTCTGTTCATCCGCTATGTTTCTGGCATACTCCCGTTTCTAAATTCATGAGGGTTCTGCCTTTGTCTCTGTAAATTTTTCAGATTTTTTGACCTTCTCCTGTCCTTGTGCATATTGCGCCATCTGTTTTTCATAAATTATAGAAATTTTCCATATAATTAAGAAAAGTCCGCAATAAGCGGACTTCTTATCTTTGATAAGTAAATCCCTTATTGTTCGATCGACTCGCTCAGGTTGGCACCTTCCTATGCAGGGGTTGCCGTGACTTCACAGATCCTATGTATCTCCATCACTCTGAATAAGGTTGTTTCTCTATTGTTCTCTATCTGTTTGCTTCTATAAGATAACGCTTTTTCTTCTGTTCGTCAAGGAATTTTTCTAATATCTTTTCAGATCTTAGCTCTGCATCAGATTCCAAGCATGGATGCCAGTCTGGATACTCCGCTTCCCTGCCGGAATCCCTGATTCAATTCCCCGATTTGAATCTGGCTGCTGACAATATCATACTCCCAGCTCTTTACTTTTCCGCCTGACTCTTTTAAAAATACGGCTTTATGTCTGTCCGTACTTCGGAATGCATATGTATTTCCATTTAAGAGACCTGTATAAACGTATCCGGACTGCTTAATCTTCCATACAGCGTCCTTGATCGGCTCTCCCACATAAGCTCCATACAGAACAAGATTATCATATCCTGTATTATAAATAGAAATATTGTAGACACCGCTTGAGACTTTTGCATTCTTTGCAGTCGCAAAGATCATCTCCTTGCCGCCCCTCACATAATCATATCCATTCTGATTATAATAAGTACTCATGCCGCCGATCTTTGCCGCAAAAGAGTCAATCGCCGCTTTTGCAGAGGTATATCCAGTATAATTTCTAAATGTATCGGTTGCTTCTAAAAGTTCAATCTTGATTGATTTTACAGGTGAAAATGCACCATATGTAAATCCGCTGCCCTGCTGTTTAAACGCCCGGATGCGGTAGTAATACGTTCCAGCCGAAGGAACAGTATCCGTCCAGCTCACAGTGGAACCGCTCTGAATCGTCTTGACCTTTTTAAACGGACCGGAAGCGCTTGTGCTGCGCTGAATCACATATCCCTGTGTTCCCGCCACTTTTTTCCATGACAGCTGCACCTGTCTTCCATTTGTGCTGGCAATCTTCTGAATCGCCGTTCCGCCAAGCGATGTTTTTACTGGAAGCCCTTTTATATGACATGAGCTTAAAACAGTCTGATTTTCCCATGTACAGCTGGCCTTTACGGTATAATAATATGTAATTCCAGGCTGCACCGTCTTGTCTGTATATTTTGTTATATCTCCTGAAACCCGTGCAATTTCTCGGAAAATAGTATTCGACGTTCTTCTGTAAACTCGATAATTCATCGCATTTAAAACAGGATTCCACATAACCTGAACCTGATTATAAGATAATGCTGTGACAGAATGCATCTGCGGTGTACTCAGCCCCGTGACTGCAATCTCCACGTCAGATTTTGCGCCTTCCACTCTGCGTCCGTTTACATCCTGATACGCCCGAACAATATACTCATACCGTGTTCCAGGCTCCAGACAGATATTGGAATAATGTTCTTTTTCCCCGCCTGACAGTGTTTTGAGCACGCTCCACTGTCCTATATTTCCCGGTTTGGAATAGACAATATATCCGTCTGCCCCGCTGATCGGCTCCCACATCACACGGATGCCTCTCGTTCCGCTCACCTTCAATGACACTTCCGGAGCAGGAAGCGGCTGTGCAGCCTGCGTCCGATTGACTCCAACCGCACCGGAGAGAAACAGACACCATATCACTGTCAAAAATACCATGCTTAAATTTCTGATCCGTTTCTTCATTTGTTTTCACCCTTTTCTCTCTGAATTTAAAAAAGGCGCCGCGCATCAAACAATATCTATAATGTTGCTCAATACGACAGTGCCCAATTAAAATCATCCAACTCTCAATTTAAACTTCTGAATCTCTTTCTCACTGCTGACGCGTTCAATTTCTGCTCCCAGAGATCTGAGTTTTTCTTCAAAGTTCTCATATCCTCGCTGAATATACACAATATCATCCACAATCGTGTATCCTTCAGCTGCAAGCCCTGCAATCACCAGCGCCGCCCCTGCTCTCAGGTCAGGCGCACTGACGCGTGCCCCGGTAAATTTTTCCACACCGGTGATAATTGCGCTGTTGCCTTCCACTTTCACAGTGGCACCCATTCTAGCCAGCTCATCCATGTATTTAAAACGATTCTCAAAAATGCTCTCTGTCACGATGCTTGTCCCTGATGCAAGCGCCAGAGTAACACCGATTTGAGGCTGCATATCTGTTGGATAGCCAGGATATGGAAGTGTTTTCACATTTGTACAGCCAAGACGCTTTGAAGCAACGACACGCACAGCATCGTCGAACTCCTCCACCTCACATCCAATTTCTACCAGTTTTGCTGTTGTGGCTTCCAGATGCTTTGGTATCACATTTTTGACCATCACATCTCCCTTTGTAGCTGCCGCCGCAAACATAAACGTGCCTGCTTCAATCTGGTCAGGGATGATGGAATACTCTGTTTTATGTAATTTTTCCACTCCGCGGATACGGATCACATCCGTTCCTGCCCCTTTGATGTTGGCTCCCATACTGTTCAAGAAGTTTGCCGCATCCACCACATGCGGTTCACGGGCAGCATTTTCAATAATTGTATATCCGTTTGCCATTGAAGCAGCCATCATAATATTGATTGTCGCCCCCACTGACACGGTATCTAAAAAAATATGACTTCCCGTCAGCTGATCTGCCTGGGCAATGATCGACCCGTGTGAGATTTTAACCTTTGCTCCGAGAGCTTTAAATCCCTTCAAATGTAAATCAATCGGTCTGCTTCCGATATTGCATCCTCCCGGAAGCGGAACTTCAGCTCTCTTATATTTTCCAAGCAAAGCTCCAAGCAGATAATAGGAGGCACGAATTTTCTTGATATACTCATAATCAACGCTGACACTTCCTATCCCTGATCCATTAATAAGAACAGTTGTTCTGTTGACTCGCTCCACTTTTGCGCCAATCTCGCTAATTGCCTCTAATAAAACATTGATATCCTGAACATCAGGAAGGTTTTCAATTTTAACCGTTTCATCTGTCATAATTGCTGCGGCAAGGATACCAAGTGCTGCATTTTTTGCTCCACCGATTTCGACTTCTCCAACAAGTGGATTTCCGCCTTTTATAATGTATTGTTCCATAGGACACCTCATACCATTTTTATTTATACCCAAGATTTCTTCTGTTTTCTCCTCTAATAAACGGTCTGAAGGTCTTTTCCTTTCATACCGCTCAGATCTTCATCTGCTGTCAATTTATCCGGCAAAATTCTTCTTTTTTTCAGTCTTTTGTTTTGCCATCATTAAGATATATTATATCACAAACAAGGAATTTGTAAATAAGAATAAAAATTTCAGCCAATTCTATCCGTAATTTTGCAAAAAAAATTTAATATTTATTTAAAAACTCTGTATTCTCATTTTGTTATTCCGCTATTATATGGTATTTTCTTTCTTTTCCCTACAGAAACGCTGGTATATTTTCAGAATATTCTGTAATGTTTCTTCCACACTCAGTCCATCTTCCTCGACTGTCAGATGGGCATATTTTTCATACAGAGGAACCCGTTCTTCATATAAAGCCTTCAGATCCTGTCCTTCTCTCAAGACGACTCCCCGTCCATGGAGATCACCCAGCCTTTTTTCCAGAGACTCATATCCCAGTTTCAGATAAATGATCGTTCCCGTCTCTGAAAAATGTTCCATTGCCTCTCTTCCATACACAACACTTCCGCCGGTCGAGATCACTGCTCTTTCCTCATTAATCTGACTGTTGACTCTGTTTTCCACTGCAATAAATCCATCTACGCCTTCCTGCTCAATAATTTCATGTAAGAGTCTCTTCTCCTGATCCTGAATCACAATATCTGCATCCACAAAATGATATCCCAGTACTTTTGCCAGCACAACTCCGATTGTACTTTTTCCTGCGCCAGGCATTCCAATCAGAATAATATTTTCTTTTGTCTTCATAAATAAATCCCTTTCGCTTATTTTACGGCCTGTGTCTGTATATTCCGTTTTGTTATCCTATCACAGTTTTTTTTTGCTGTAAAGAATTTATGAGCGCTGTCCTTTTCTTTTTTTTCGCTCTTTCTTTTTCACACTGTATCCAAATGTCCCTAATTTTTTTCCAAGCCCATAATATTCTCCATGTGAATATACCATCGGCATGGAACGGCTCAGCTCTAGCTTTTGATTCTGGTTTAATAGAGCTTTATCCACATTTACTCCAAGTACATCCGCTATAAACATATGATGAGACCCCAGCTCCACGATCTGTTTTACTTTACATTCAATGCAGACGGGGCTCTCCGCTATTCCCGGTGCATCCACAAATTTTGACTCCAGCGGCGTCAGTTTCATCTCTTTAAATTTATCCACATCTTTTCCAGAGCGCACTCCGCAGTAATCTGTCGCATATGCCAGTTTTTCGGTTGTCAGATTGATAACAAATTCACCCGTCTCTTTTATAATCTGATATGAATACCGGTTCGGACGGACAGAAATTGAAACCATCGCCGGTGAGCTGCATACCGTTCCTGCCCATGCTACCGTAATAATATTCGGTTTTTCTCCCGGACGCTGACAGCTGACCATCACAGCCGGCAGCGGGTATAACATATTTCCAGGTCTCCACATCTCTCGTTCCATGTCTTTACTCCTTTTGCTCTTCCATTTTTCTATTTTTCTTCTGTATTTCTATCATTTTTTATTTCTATATTCTGTTTTTCTGTGTTCTGTTTTTCTATGTTCTGTTTTTCTATGTTCTGTTTTTCTGCGTTCTTATCTTTTCTATCAGTTTTGAATTGCCCCCATAAAAGCTGGTATCAACTGTTTTTTTCTTGAGACAATTCCTTTTAACACAACCGCCCCCTCTTCACAAGTCACATGAAACGCTTCTTCAATCAGACTCTGCGCTCCTCTTCCATAATAAATCAATTCCGTTGATTCGTTCACAATATCAGTCAGCATAAAGAAAAGCATTTCCAGATTCTGACTTTCATACGCTTTGGCAAGATATGGAGTCAGTCTCTCCTTGATATTTTTCAGCTCTTTCTTATTCATCGAGTTAATCTGTCCCACTCCAAATGTTCGATTGTCAAATTCAAACTTTTTAAAATCCTGATAAAAGATTTCCTCAGGCGATTTATTTTTCAGATCACTGCCAGCTTCAAACATCTCCGAGGCAAAGCTTTCATACTCAATCTGGGCAATCTCTGCGAGATGTTTCACTGCCTCCCTGTCCTTTTCTGTACAAGTCGGAGATCGAAACATCAATGTGTCTGACAAAATTGCGGCACATAAAAGCCCCGCAATCTGTTTTGGAATTTCAATGTTTCTTTCCTGATAGATCTGATAGATAATTGTCGCCGTGCATCCGACAGGCTGATTTCTGAAAAAGACGGGCGCCATTGTCTCCAGAGATCCGAGACGGTGGTGGTCAATAATTTCCAGAATATCCGCACTTTCAATGTTATCCACCGCCTGAGACGTCTCATTGTGATCGACTAAAATGACTTGTCTTCTCTTCACACTAAGCAGATTTCTCCGTGAAATCATTCCCACATATGCTCCGCGGCAGTCCAGCACAGGGAAATAGCGATATCGCTTGCTTGCCATGATATCTTTGATTGAATCTGTATAGTCATCCAATTCAAATGTCAGCAGTTTCGTCTTTGTCATAAAATGTTTGACCGGCATACTCTGATTGATCAGACGTGCCACTGTAAACGTGTCATGCGGCGTACTGATTACCACACAGTTTTTTTCTGCAGCGAGATGCTGAATCGTCCTCGACACAGGCGCTCCTTCGCACACCACAATGCAGCTTGCATTCATCTCAATCGCGCACAGCTGTGATTCATATCTGTTTCCCAAAATCACCAAGTCATCTTGCTCAATATAATTTTCCATCAGGTCTGGATTTGCGGCTGCCACAAGCACTTTTCCTTTTACAAAATATGCGTGCGGATTTCCTATAATCATTTTTCCATCCAGGGTTTCTACTATATTTTTATACTGCGTTCTGGCCTCCGAGAGAATGGCGCTGTCATAGACATCCATGTAGGATTTTGTGATATCATTGCTTGTGATCACGCCCTCCAGCACTCTGTTTTCTTTTGTAATTGGCATCGTATTTACATGTTCCTCGCGCATTCTTGTCCACGCATTTTTCAAAGAGATATTATTTTTTGCTCCTTCCACAAACCGGATATCCATGTCACGGACTCTTGTTCCTACATTTTCAATATATCCCGGCGCTTCCATCTGAAAATAATTCAGTACAAACTGCGTCTCTGAATTGATCTGACCCGCTCTTTTCGGCAGAAAAATACGATGTTCATCCCCAATTTTATTTTTTAATTCCGCATATGCAATCGCTGAACAGATAGAGTCTGTATCAGGATTTTTATGCCCGATAATATATACTTTTCTTTTTCCGCTTTTTTCATCCATATCTGATTCCTTATCCTTTCCCTGTTGTCAAAGCAGCTCACTGCCAAAGCCAAGCGGCAGCAGATCTTTCAGAAAACAGCTGTAATATTCCTCCCCGGAACGTCCGAGAATAATCCGAAAGCTTTCCGGGTCGCAGAACTCTGCCATCACTTGACGGCACACCCCGCACGGCGGACAGAAATCTCCCTTCTCTCCTTTTTTATTTCCCACAATAGCAATCGCTTCAAATTCCTGACACCCCTCAGAGATCGCTTTAAAAAATGCTGTCCGCTCTGCACAGTTGCTTGGAGAATACGCTGCGTTTTCAATGTTGCATCCCAAATAAATTTTTCCATTCTTTCCCAAAAGCGCTGCGCCCACCTCAAATCCGGAATATGGTGAGTAAGAATACTTCTGTGCCTCATATGCTGCCTTCACTAATTCTTTTTCTGTATTCATTTTTAAAATCCCCCTCTCAATCTGTTCTTTTTATCTGTCTTCTTCTCCATGTTATACGATTTTTCACAAAAAGTATAGATATTGCTTTCAAAATAAGATATAATAGATCATTATGTAAACAGGGGAGCGACACTCCCCAGAAATCGAGGTGTATTATATTATGTCAGAACATTTAAAAAATGAATCATCTGCTCCTGTTGAAACAATGGAAGACTATGCTGCTGAGCTGGAAGCTTCTTTCCGTCAGATCCGTGAAGGCGATATCCTGACAGGAACAGTCATCGACATCTCCGAAAATGGCATTCTTCTCGATCTGAAATATTACACGGACGGTCTCATCCATCTGGACGATTTCACAGATGACCCATCTTTTAACTTCAGAGAAAATATCCATCCAGGCGACGAGATCTCTGCAACTGTCATCAAAAAAGATGATGGGGAAGGCCATATTCTTTTATCCAGCAAGGAGGCAAATGAAGTACTTGCTTGGGATAAACTGAAAAAATATCTGGAAGAAGGTACAAATCTGACCGTAAAAATTTCCGGTGTAGTCAATGCCGGCGTAGTTGCTTATGTGGAAGGTATTCGCGGTTTCATTCCAGCCTCCAAACTTGCCCTTGAATATGCAGAAGATTTAAATGAGTGGCTTGGAAAAGAGATCCAGGTGCGCGTTATCACTGCGGACGAACAGAACAAGCGTCTTGTTCTCTCTGCAAAAGAGATTCTTCGTGAACAGCTGGCACAGGAACGAAAAAATCTGGTTTCCACTGTTGAGATCGGACTTGTGACAGAAGGAACAGTAGAATCGATCCAGCCATACGGAGCATTTGTTAAACTCAGCAACGGTCTGTCCGGTCTTGTTCATATTTCACAGATTTGCGAAAAACGCATTAAATCTCCATCGGCTGTTGTAAATGTAGGCGATACCGTAAAAGTAAAAGTCATTGATATCAAAGATGGCAAGCTCAGTCTGAGTATGAAAGCAATCAATGATGTCGCTGCTGAAGAAATTCACGAAGAGACGATTGAACTTCCTGAGACAGAAGGACTCTCTACCACTCTTGGCTCTTTATTTAAAAATCTGAAATTCGACTAAAAAATCAGGCGCTTCTCTGCAGAGAAGCGTCTTTTTATTTCCCATAATTAGAGTTACTCTATGAGTAAAATCTTATAAAATATCTGGATGTTTCAGATATTTTTTGTATATTTTCACAATATTTTCATGTATGGTTCACATTTTATTCATATTTAGATAGTATAATACCTTTATCTCTAAAAAAGAGATTCTATGGTTTATGGGGTAATGATTTTCATTACACATATAGATAAATTTTTTCATAATAGCCCCGGTGACCAGACGCCGGGGCACTCCTCATTTTATATTATGGGAAAATTTTTCTATCCCTTTTCATGGATCTTATAATTAACGCTATTCACCTAAAAAGAAGGGGATGTACCAAAGGTTATATCATAACTTTCGGTACATCCTCTTCTTGTATATCTAATCAAAATTGTATCAAATGATTTCTCCATACATTTTTCATCGTTTCTCATCTGATTTTTGAACACCATATCCTGATTTTTCAATGAAGCTTGTGAACTGCCCATAAGCTAAAGCGAATGGGATTTTTGCGAAGTAACTTTAAAAAGAGAGAAGATGTCCTTCCCTCTGATATCAATTTATCATCGCTTGGTGACATCTTCTCATTTTATTTCTTTTCTCTATTCCCTGTAAATCTTTATTGCTTATTCTAATCCTGTCTGGCTTGTTGTCTCATTTCCTGTCAGAACATTCTGATACAGCAGGTAGAATGACGCTGCTGACCAGCTGAAGTTCTTTGTATGGAGTCCTTCACCTGTCAGAGGATTGTAATTCTCTCTGATCGGTCCATCACTCAGCAGACCTTCTGCGTTTACGAACATCTTTAATACCATTTCCTGTGCTTCTTCATGGTATCCATAGTTCTGCATTGCCTCAGCGCCAAACATTGCCTGATCCATCCAAACCGGACCTCTCCAATATTTAGCCGGCATAAACATATCATTATCTTTTGATGTTACGCCAAGCGGAACAACCAGGTTGAATTTTTCTTCATCCATCATGTTCTCAACTACTCTGTCAGCCTGTTCCTGAGTTGCCAGTTTTGCCCACAGAGGCAGCCATCCTTCAGAACCTTTTCCTCTGTTTACAAGCAGTTTCTTTTCACTTCCATCTTCATTGATCTGCAGATCGTAGTAGAATCCTGTCTCTTCGTCATACATATTTGTGTTGATGTACTCTTTCAGAGTTGCTGCTTCTGCTTCATATTTTGCTGCGTCTTCCTCCAGACCCAGTTCTTCAGCCATTGTTTTTAAGAATCCTTTTTCTGCATACAGATAAGAGTTCAAATCAACAGATTCCTGATTGATTGTATATCCTACAACCTCTCCATCATCATTTTTCACTTCATATACAAGTGTTCCAACGTCTTCCGGACCATTTCCAGAGATATCGAAACGAGGAGCGTTATCCATACCGCTCTCCCAAGCTGCTGCTTCGATGACAGCTTCTGGATCTACAAGTGGATTTCCGTTTTCATCTTTTACAATATTTCCCTCTTCATCATACTGATAATGAGCGTCATGAACCATTGCGCCATACTCTGCAACACCGTTTCCATCAATATCACGGTTTGTGTACCACCAGTTATGGTAAGCAACTAACTTCGGATACATTTCCTCTAAGAATTCTTTATCCTGGCTTGCTTCATAAGCATTGTAAACAGCCCATGCTGCCAGAGGTGGTTTGGAGTTTCTTTCATTCCAGTTTCCGCCGTCTCCGCCTCTTTCAGGTCCTTTGTTGAAGAAGATACAGTCGATGATTGTACCAGCATCCTGAGGACGCACTTCATCATCTGGCTGAATCTGATAGTCAAAGATAGAGCGAACATTTTCCATTGCGATTTCTGCATCGTATGGTGCCATACCAACTACCTGTTTCCAGGAATCCCATGCCCACAGTCCGATAAACCATTTATATGACATAGATGGAACAACTCCTCCGTGGATCAGATCGCCTGCTGCGCTCATGTAGTTTGTCATCATTGTCTCGATTGATTTTACTGCCGCTTTCTTATACTGATGTGCTACACCGTCTTTTTCAACTGTCTCTACATATCCGTTCCAGCGGTCTGCATTTGCTGTAAAGTAAGAATCGGAGTTCGCCAGCATATCTGCTGCCGCTTCTTTTTCCTCTGCCGCTTCTTCTGCTGTGAACGTATAAGTCTCTGTTGATAATGTCTGGAAGCTCTCGCCTGCTGCGATTGTCACGGCGTCTTTTGCCTCCGTCACATAGCTGTCTCCCTCTACTGTTGTTGTTACAGGAATGTCACGTCTTACATTGAATTTTACTTCATCTGTCATCAGATAATTCCATGTCTCACGAATTTCTGTAAAGTTGACCTGAACGCCGTCCTCAGTTGCCTCAAGGTTGTTTCCCATCACTTTTTCTTCGTTTCCATAGTTTGTATACATATCGCCGTGCCATTTCAGTTTCAATTCCACAGGCTCTTCTGTTTTATTTACAATCTCTGTTTTGATCAGCGCTGTTCTGTCGCTTCCAAAGATTAATTCCATATTAACTGTGATATCTTCAAAATCGTATGTCTGTACCAGTTTTCCTGGGTAATAAACGCCTGAAGCTTTGGCATCCTCATAAGAATATACGGTTCCGTCTGCTTTTGTGATCTCTAATTTGCTGAAAGCTCCTGATAAGTTTACTGGATATTCTTCTGCCACGATTACAGGTCCTGCAAATCCACCCTGAATATCAATCTCATCTTCCTCTGGAAGATAATATCCATGCCATGCTCCCATGTCTGAGAAATTGTTGTACTTATTTGTGGAATAATCCCCATATAAATCTTCTGTAGGATTTGCATAGATATCTAAAGCATTTCCATACTGCATTCTCAATTCCTGTTCAGCATCCTCTGCTGCAAATGCTACGCTTGTAGCTGATAATGCCATTGCTGCAGAACATACTGCTGCACACGTTTTTTTCCAGACTTTTTTCATGTTGTTCCTCCTTCATAGCTCCAAAAAAATTAGATTGTCAAAACTCCTAAGAAAAACACCTCTCTCTTTCGCTGTTTTTCACATTTTCGAGAGGTGTTTTTTCTCTTTTTTTGACATTTCTTGTACATAATAATATCACATTTTTTTGGGTTCGTCAATTATTTTTATAAGTTTTCCACATTTTTTTCAATATTTTTCCTTATAATATGTGCACTTTTGACACAATCGCCTTATCTGGAGAATTTTACTCTTTACATCTGATATTCAATCACAATCGCCTCATATCCTGCATTTACAATACTTTCCTGTAATCTGTCTGCATTTTCTTTTTCCTTGAATGTTCCGCAGAAGACCATATAATAGCCATTCTCCATCAATGTGGCATAGGCGTTGATTCCCGCACGGTTCAGCTCAGCCGCATAATTCTGAGCATTTTCATTGCTGGAGAAAGCCCCTGCCTGAACAACGAAGTAAGTCTGAAGCGTCTCCTGTCCGAACTCATCTTTTCTGATGTAGACCTCATATCCGTAAGATTCTAAAATCCCTTCTAAATACTCCGCATCTTCTTTTCGTTCATAAGAGCCACAATATACACGGTACAATCCGTCGCTCTCCAGTTTAGAATATCCTCCGAATCCCTGACTCATCAGCTGTTTCACATAGTTATCCGCATTTATCTGCTCTGCAAAAGCTCCGACCTGCACAAAATATTCCACACCGCTCATCGGAACGAGTACATTTTTCTGTTCCTCCCGAATCCAGCAGTCATATCCACAGCTCTTAAGCAGTGCCTCTTTGTTCTGCGCATCTGCATACACTTCATATTCTCCGGAGTTTACTCGATACAGATTGTCGCTCTGCCATTCAATATCCGTGTAGAAACCATCCGCTTCCAACTGACTTGCAAATTGAGCCGCATCCTGGTAGGTGTAAAACGCCCCTGCCTGTACAATGTATACTGTCCTCTCCTCTTCCTGGTATTCGATCTGTGCTCTCGGATGAATCATCATGCTGCCGTCTGATTCCGAAGCCAACACGGTTCCTCCTGCCAGACACAGCGCAAGAATTCCTGCAATAAAAAATTTTTTACTGATTTTTTTCATAAAACGTCCCTCCTTCTCATCTTTTATTTTTTTTTTTGCCATTCCCTATTTCCCAATTTCCTTCTTTACAAAATGTTCCTTACAGTTGATTCACATGACCCATAAACAAAATCATATCATTTTCTTTATCCTGAATGGTAAACATAAACGGATGATCTGCCACAAATTCCGGTTTTTCTTCCTCTTCTATAATTGCGGACATTTTTGATATGATTCCTGTCACCGCCGAAGCCTTTGTATACTGTTCGCTCACTTCCAATTTTGCCTTATGGAGCATACTGTCCACCTGAAGCCCGTCTGCCAGCCTGCTAAAATCTGCATCTGTGGAATAAGCATCCGTCATGCCAAGTTCCTTCATGATTCCGTCTAAATCCGGAATGCTGCATTCCAGAGAGAATTTCGGAATCTTGACAACTTCCATATCAGCGCTCTCTGCCTCATTTAATTCTTTCCAGATTTCCGTCTGATCCTTTCCAAGATCCCTATACCACTCTTCGATCGGTTTGTCCGTATCTTTCGGCAAAAGCAAATTCATCACTATGCCTCCATCTCCATATGGAAGCTGAATTGCCTGATAGTCCTCATTCTCTAAATAGAAGAAAGATCCTTCCTGAGCCATCATATCAATTTCAGACTCTTTTTCTGTTCCATAAAATGTACTCTTCTCCGTGCGTTCTTCGTCAAATGGCAGACTCCACTTACCATCAAAATAAACCGCATTGATCAGTATAGATGCTGTCCCATTTGGCAGTTCTTCCAAAAATGGATCAATCATTCCGTCTGTGTGACCGCTTACCCAACTGTTGATATCTTTTAAAACCTTTTCCTTGTCTTTTTCCAGATCTGCCTGAGTAATTTCTCCTTCAAAAAGTTCTTTCATAGGATCGAGTACATTTTTTTCTGCATCTTCACAAAGCTGCAGATCTTTAGAAATCCACATTCCATTGGCTGTCTCTACGACAGCACCGTCTCTGCCGCTTTTCTTTATATACTCAGCTGCTTGCCTGTTCCATTCATCCATATCTTCAATGCCAAGCACATCCTCAATCTGGGCTTTTGTCTCCCCGTCTGCCTCCAGATTCAGCATGGACAGTGCAACACTGATGCTGTACGGAGAAAAAAATACATTTCCTTCTGCGTCCATCTCTCCATAAATCTCAGATGCCAGTTGATTCACACCGTCGGAAAACATCGTATCCTTCTGGTCTGTCTCTGCAAAAACGTTCATATTTGATATGAGTAATGTTCCGGCAAGCGCCGCAAGTGCAATTCTTCTCTTCATATAGGTTCCTCCTTATCTGCTGCAATATATTTCTGGTCAGCGCGCCTGACATTCATCAGGTCTTATATATATCTGATCAGATCTCATACCTGTCAGAAAGTTCTCTTTTTATATTTTTACTTTATCATATTCTCTTGTGATATGCTAATTGTTATCTTTAAATTTTCTCTTAAGTTTTCTTGAACCCCATAATTTTCCGTCATGAATCGTATATTTTTATATTAAACAAACAATTAAAAAAGCTTTCCTCTGAAGGCAAAAAATACCTCCATCGGAAAGCTCTTTCATAGAATTTCTGAATAGAATGAACGTTTACTTTTCAATTCCTTTTCTTGCCGGCTGCCCTTTCTGATACGGATGCTTTATCATCCGAATCTCCGATACATAGTCAGCAAGCTGTATCATATCTTCGCTCGGTGTATTTCCGGTCAGAATCACTTCCAGATCCTCTCTCTTTTCTCTGAGAAATTTTAAGACTAATTGTTCATCCAGCAGTCCGGCGCTGACTGTATAGATCGTCTCATCCATAAATAAAACGTCGTATTGTTCTTTCTCTGCTTTCTGAGTGATTCTTTTAAATTCCTCCTCATAAAACTTTCTTGCCTCTGCCTTTTCTTCTGGCGTCATCTGAAAGCTGAATTTCACTTGTTCTCTTCCATTTTCAATCGTAATATTCGGAACCTGTTCCAGTATTTTTCTCTCACTTGTCTGATTATTTTTCATAAACTGGTACAACAGCACTTTATATCCATAACCGGCGGCTCTTGTAATCAGTCCCATTCCAGTTGTTGTCTTTCCCTTTCCATTTCCATAATAAATATGGATCAAACCTGTTCCCTTTTTCATAAATAAAATCCTTTCGTTTGCCGAAAATCAAAAAACCTCTGTCTTTTGGTGATGGATTTTTGATTTTTATTTTCCCGTCTCTTATCTATATTCCTTTTTCCTGTTTTCTGTGCAGAAATCATTTTGCTTATAATTCTAATTTCATATCCCCTTTTTTGATCCAGCCATGTTTTCTCATAAATTCAGAGATTCCCAGAGTGACAACTGCTGGAAGCAGAAAATGGATGAGTACAATCTTAATCAGGACAACCACTGCGCCCTCTGAGGGAGCCATCGTCTCATATGTCATAATCTGACCTACCAATCCTGCTGTTCCCATTCCTGATCCGGTCGCATTGCTTGTCATTTTAAATACCATCGTTCCAATCGGTCCCAATATTGCACTGGATAAGATCACTGGCAGCCAGATGATCGGCTTTCTTATAATGTTCGGCACCTGAAGCATGGAAGTTCCGATTCCCTGGGCAAGCAGCCCTGCCATTTTATTTTCACGATAACTTGCCACTGCAAATCCGACCATGTTGCAGCAGCATCCAACCGTCGCTGCTCCTGCGGCCAGTCCGGACAGATTCAAGATAATTCCAAGCGCTGCGGAACTGATCGGAAGCGTCAAAATCATTCCCATCAGAACCGATACAATAATTCCCATCAAAAACGGCTGCTGTTCCGTTCCCCAGTTGATCATCACGCCAAGACTCGTCATAAATTTAGAAATCGGCGGTCCAATCAGAATTCCAATCACTCCTCCTGATAAAATGGTACAAAGCGGCGTCACCAGAATATCCAGTTTTGTCTTTCCAGATACAAGATGACCAATCTCAATTCCCACATATGCAGCGATAAAAGCCCCCAGAGGTTCTCCCGGTCCGGCCAGCACCACTGCGCCTGTCTCGCTCAAGATTGTCTGCGCTGTTATACTTCCTGCAAATCCTCCGATCATACCGGCTGTGGCTGCTGAGAGCACAACAAGAGCGCTTTCTTTAAACCGACAGGCAACTCCTACCCCGATTCCAGCGCCGGTCAGAGCTGCGGCAGCTTTTCCAAATAAGAACAGATAATTTCCGATCTCTCCTCCTATCAACTGCCCAATCTGCTGTATGATCGTCCCTACAATCAGCGTACAGAACAGCCCCTGTGCCATACCGCTCAGACCATCAATAAAAATATGGTTTAGATACTTTTTAATTCCTTTCATCTTTCCTTTTCCCTTTCTTTCAGTCCATCCCTCTCTGTTTTTCCCAGCCAGTCATTCCCTTTTCTTTCAGTTCTTTCTCAATCTCATCCAAAAGCTCTTCACTGTCTGCCTCGACCAAATGGTAATGAATCCCGTCTGTCAGGCAATTTAAAGGTCTCATATCGGACTTCTCGACTCTGCGCATAAATTCATCTGCATCTTTTCTCGAAGAGATGAACAAATCTGCTGAAATCTGACCATAGATATCATGCTTTACAAAAACTTTTCTGACTCTGCCTCCAAGATCAACGATTGTATACAGTTCTTCTCTGATCTGTTCTTTCGTGTGGTAAGAACAGATCACACGCTGTGCTTTTGTGCTTTCATCTGAGTCAGAACAGATCAGATAACCTTTATTTGTCGATATAATATTTTTATTTTCTGCTCTGAGCAAGGCAATATCCTGTACAATCACCTGTCTGCTCACTGACAGCTTTTTTGCAAGAACTGCCCCTGAGACGGGTTGTTTGCTTTCTTCTAAAATTTTTACGATCTGTCTTCTTCTTTCCACTTTTCTGTATAGATGCCGGACTGTTTTCCCGGCAAAACCTCCTTTTCCTGCGTATTAGTGCTTATTATATCATCTTCTTATCCCCTTTTCCATATTTACAATAATCATAAAATATTGTATGATAGCAAAAAATAAATGAATGGATGTGATTGAAATGAGATTGTCAAAAAAACGCTGTTGTTTTCGCCTTGTTTCCGTTATTGCGTGCCTCTCCTTCACCTTTTCATCCCTTCCAGCCTGTCAGGCAAAGGCTCAGGAAAGTCCACGATTTTGTCTTGTTCTTGACCCTTTTACACACTGTGTTGAAAAAGTTCAGCTTAAAGATATCTTCTCGGTCATGGATCTTCATTTTCTGGCTTCCGAGAGCTCTCTGGCTTTTTCCGATCTGGTCTGCTCGCCTCAGACAGAAGAAAACTGTGATCTGCTTCCATGGGATACCCGTGTCAATTTCCATACCTTAGAAATTCCAAGCAAAGAGGACGGTGTTTCTGTTCCAGATCTCTCTCATCAGACCTGGTTTGACCGTCTGATGGAAATTGCTTTTAAATATAAAAAATAGGCAGAACAATCTGTCTGTCATGATCCAAACCACAAAATTTTGAAAGGAATCTATATCATGTTTCAATTATGGGGAAAAATTATTCAGAATAACCGCATCTTATGTGACACCGTCATCTCTGACCATACAGACGATACCCGTACACATAAAATTTTTCACTGTCTTGAGAAAATCTGCTGCGACTTTGATCTGCAGAATCCGATCTGGCTCGACACAAACATTCGCCAGTTCCAGCGATATAAAAAAGCAAAATTTTATCAGGACAGTTTTATAGAATCCATTGAATTTGACTATCTGGAAATTCAGGTACTTGAAGAATAAAGAAGCTGCTGCAAAGTGAAAATCATTTTGCAGCAGCTTCTTCGCTTAAATTTTTTTGTTTTAATAAAGCTGGGATACTCGCGACCTTCGTTGTGAGAAATTCCCTCTATCTCAGACGATATTTCTCTTTTCTCCTCTCAAGAAAGCTTCTATATTCAGATAGACCTCCCTCACCAGCCGCTGTCTCGCCTCTGTGCTTGCCCATGCAATATGAGGCGTGACAACCAGTTTTCCACTGTCTTTGATTTTCATCAGTGGATTTTCTTCTCTCATCGGTTCTGCTGAGATAACATCAAGCCCTGCTGCTGCAATCTCTCCATTCTCCAGCGCCTCCACCAGATCTTCCTCATTTACGATGGGTCCACGCCCTACATTGATCAGCACAGCGCTTTTTTTCATCTTCTGAAATGCATCTTTGTTCATCAGATTTTCAGTCGCATTATTCAGCGGCGCATGAATCGACAGCAGATCGGATTCCCGACAGATCGTGTCAAAATCTACTCTTTCATACTGATCATTCTGATTTTTCCCTGAAGTAGAATAGTAGATTACTCTGCATCCAAACACTCTGGCAATCTGGGCTACTTTTTTCCCAATATTTCCAAGCCCGATAATCCCCCATGTCTTGCCGTCCAGTTCCTGATATGTCATGTCCAGATTTGTAAAAATATCGCTTTTGATATATTGACCGCTTTTTACATAAGAGTCAAAATAATTCATCTTATGAACCAGGTACAGCGCCAGGGCAAACGTGTGCTGTGCCACAGACATCGTGGAATATCCGCCCACGTTTGATACGGCGATTCCTCTTTTATCCGTATATGCTTTATCTATAATATTTGTTCCCGTTGCCGTCACTGCAATCATCTTCAGATGATCCGCTTTTTTCAGCGTCTGCTCATTCATCGGCACTTTATTTACCACTATAATGTCGGCATCCTTTACACGGTCCGCTGTGTTCTCCTCGTCTGACTGACCGTACTGCGTCACATTTCCCAGTTTTTCAAAGACGGACAGATCTACATCCGCCCCCAATGTATTCGCCTCTAAAATCACAATATTCATTTCGCTTTCCTCCTTATTGAAAAATTATTTTGACATACTCTCACAACTAAAGCATGTGGCCTTTCTCGCAGTTTATTTGTAAAAAAAGCCTGCGGCGGCAGATCATCACTGTCGCTGCAAGCTTTTCTTTTTTTTTTGACAGATCCTGAAAAATTACAGTCTCTTTAATAATTCTTCTCTTTCTTTTTCATAGCCTGGTTTTCCAAGAAGAGCAAACATATTTTTCTTGTAGCTCTCTACGCCTGGCTGGTTGAATGGGTTCACGCCCAGCAGATAAGATCGGAAG
>ERZ506621.19-NODE-19-length-42741-cov-4.53559_pt1 | contig 42741 bp, 28 predicted proteins | sample MGYA00512402_ERZ506621 | MGnify/ENA metagenome assembly ERZ506621 | reverse complement strand
ATTTTCAAGCGGTTTTCCGATTCTCTTTTTTGTAGAATTTAAAAATACAATCAAAATCAGAACAGAGAGTGCCAAAAGAACTGCCAGATTCTGAATGAGTGACTGAATACTATTATGAATATCCTGATCTTTTATAAAAATAGTTAAATAATACGCTTCTTTCCATATCGGTTCACTGACAATCATATATGAGTGTTTTTTTCCATTCACGCTGTAGCCAGATGATTCTTTCTTTAAATCGGAGATTGTCTCCAATTCTTCCCATGAACTTAAAGGGTTTCCATCAGAATCCAAAAGCAGAATTTTCTCAGAATCTTCAATCTGTATACGGACCAGATTTTCCAGTATTTTATCGACATTGCACCAGCTTCCATAATAAATTCCTTTATAGTTATAAATCCGAAATACATAGTATTTCTCTCCGATTTTTTCTGAAAACCACTCGGCAGTGATGGAACGCTCACCTTCTTCAATTTTTCCCACTACCGCTTTTATCCTCTCTTCGATCGCTTTCTGCTGTTCTAAAGTTTCCGCTGTATTTGTATATCTCATAAAAATTTTGCTGCTTTTACTATAAAAGAAAATCCCCTCTGAGATCGTCTCATACAGAGATTCATCGCTGCTGACCTGACTTTTCAGTTTGTTTCCTGCAAGCCATGCCTCCGCTTCATTTTGAGCGGAAGCAAATTCTGAAAAACTGACATCATTCATTCCAAGATTAAGCAGATAATGATCGAGCGTTACCATCTTCTCGTCCAGATACTGTGCATACAGCACTGCTGTATTTCCTGTTGAAGCTGCAATTTTTTCCATCATCAAATGCGCTGCAAACAGATTGCTGACCGCCATAAAAATGATAATCGGCAAGACAAAACACATTGCGCAGAAAATCAAATATTTTTGGATATTCCATTTTTTTCTTTTCTCTGTCCCCCGCTCCATTTTTCTCTCCTCTTTGTCTTGTTTTCTATATTTTCTAACTGTATTATCATGTTTTTTTCAGAAAAAGTCCAGTTTTTTCAAAAAGGAAAGCTTCAGGAATCCCCTTTTTCGGACCCTGAAGCTTTCCCATGTTTCTGTCTTATGTTTCTGTCTTATTCTTATTTATTTTGTTACTGTGACAGTATACTCTGCATACTCTGTCTCAGACAAAGATGCTCTGATTGTTGCAGAACCTGCGGCAACTGCTGTCACTGTTCCGTTTTCATCTACAGTCACTACCGCTTCATCGCTTGATGTGTAAGTTACTTCTGCATTCTCATCTTCTGTTCTCGCTTTATTCTGAACAGTATCCCCGACTTTCATTTCAACAGAGTTCACAATATTATTAAATTCATCTGCAATCTCAAATGAAATCTTCTTCTCTTCAGAAGTTTCTGTCACTTCTGCTGTAAGGGAATTTTCAAACTCTACTGTATCCATTACAGTATTCAGGATGTGGATTGCACTCTTCTGTATATCACCGATGCTGACACGAATTGCCGGTCCTTCTTGTTCTTCCTGTTTTCCTGTTCTCAAAGCTGTTCCTTCCAATGCAGTTGTAATTACCTGAGGCGCTCTGCCTGGCATTACAAGATCATTCCCTGCGTGCATCATGATACCAGGTGTAGCGCTTCCGCCGCCCCAGTCTGTTATGATCAATCCGTCAAATCCCCACTCTTCTCTTGGAATTACAGTGCAAAGATCATAATCGTCTGCTGCCGGAACGCCCTGATTTAAGTTGTAAGAAGTCATGATTGCAGCTGGTTTTGCATTTTCCACTGTCATCTGAAATGCTTTCAGATAGATCTCGCGCACAGCGCGCTCTGTGATATTATTATTTGTAAACTGGCGGAATGTTTCCTGCTGATTTCCATAGTAATGCTTCAATGTAACGCCAATTCCTCTATAATTCTCCTCTGTCGGCTCCGCCTCAGCTCCATACTGAACACCCATTGTGATATTGGAAGCTGTTTCTCCTGTCACTACAGGATCTTCAGAATAATATTCAAAACCACGTCCGCACAATGGATTGCGATGGATATTCATTCCAGGAGCAAGCCACAGCGTAGATCCGATTTCCAGCATCTCATCGCCCACAGAAGCTCCCATCTGACGAATCAGATCTTTATCCCACGTCATTGCAACAAGCGTTCCGATCGGCCATGCAGTACAGTACTGATAATACGTCTGACCGTCATTCTCATCCTCGTATTCCGGTGTGACACGGATTCCAGCCGGTCCGTCTGTAAATACCATTGGAGTAATTCCTTTTTCAGCATTTTGATACGTCTCGCCTGCTGCTCCCTGTACAACTGTTCCCGGCTGTCCCACTAAAAGATTAGATAATTCTTCCACCGTCATGGCAGATACAAACTCTTCCAGACTGATTGTTCCTTCTTTTACATCTTTCAATGTATACTGGCTGTAGTCTCCATCGAATTTTCTCACATTTACTTTATAAGATGTCTGAGGTCCCGCATACGTCTCATAAGAAACTTCACCGACTGCACCGTCTGTAATTTCTTCGATTCCATCAAGTGCAAGGTACTTTTCATATTCTTCCAGTGTAGAATCAGATACATAGGCTGTCACATCTTCCGAACCATATTCTACAGCCGGTGTTTCATATCCCTCTTCAAAAGTAATCTCTATTGTTTCCAGATCACTTGTGTCTTCTCCTGCATAGATTGATTTCGGTCCATCATTTTTCAAAATACCATCTACTGTTTTCAGTCCGCCTTCTGTCGTTTTCAGCTGCTGCACAGCCGCTGTCTCGTTCACCTTCAGTTTTCCGACTGCTTCCAGATTATTGTACACGTCTTCCTCCTGATCTCTTGAAGAGTTTCCGACACGAATCACATGTTCTCCTTTTGGAAGAATATAAGAGCTTGTCTCCATATCATAGGAAGCCATATCAGCGATATCAAAGCTGGATCTTACTGTCTGGCTTTCTCCCGGCTGCAAAAGACCCGTCTTCTCATAGTCAGCCAGTTCTTTTGCCGGCTCATCTAATTCTGTTGACGGTACAGAATAATAAACTTCAACGACTTCTTTTCCTGCCGTATCGCCTGTATTTGTTACAGTTGCAGTAACTGTAATCTCTCCTGCCGTCTTATTTCCATCTGCACGAACTTCCTCTGCTGTAATGCTCTCCACTTTCGTCTCAAATGTTGTGTAAGACTGTCCATATCCAAACGGATAAGCTGGCTCCACGCCGAACGTATCAAAATAGCGGTATCCGACATAAATATCATCAATGTAATCTTCATCTGTCGCAGTCCCATCATTGTGGGCAAAGTACTGGGAAGAAGGCAGATCATAATAGTCAACGGGAATGGTATCGGTCAGTTTTCCTGACGGATTGGCTGTACCGTTGAGAATATTAACGATTGCCTGTCCACCGTTTTGTCCTGCCTGAGATACATAGACGAGAGAATCTAAACCTTCTATTTTGCGGAATACATTATACATATAATAATCGGTATCTTTGTCATAACGTGCATCTTTTGCTACCGGCTCATATGTATCTGTCTCACTGTTATAAGTATAGAAGAAATCCTGATAGTGATTAAAGATCACACTTCTATAGCGCGGTGCCGTAAGCGCTGTATTTTCTGTACCGTACTGAGGATCCCAGTAATAATATCCCGCCGTGGAACTGATGCTTGTCTTATCTGTAACCGGATCAGCCAGTTCATAATCAAACTGTGCATCTTCCGTAATCAATGTCATGGACACGCCGTTTACAATTCCTGTACCTGCGCCTGACTGCACTTCTCCCTCTTCCGGATCTGGAATATAATATAAATGTTTTTCCCTGTCAAACTGGTCTGCATCAAATGCAAAATTATCCGGCAGATCCATCTTTACATATTCCGCCTCTTCTGCACTGTACTTTGACTTTCCATTGAAAAAGTTTGTGTCAAGCGCATTTCCTGTGTTGAACAACACAATTACATTTTCAAAATTTTCGGCAACTTTTGTCAGATTTCTATATTCTAACTCAGACAGATAGTAATCTCCCGGAACGTTTGCCTTTTCGCAGTTTTCTCCGGAATCTCTTGCCACAATATAAATTGCTGTATCGCAGTCTTTCTTGCCTGCCTCAATCATCTCATCTGTAATTTCCGTTTCGATTGCGCCCGCAACACCCATTCCGCCGCCTGCGACAATATATTGTCCCACTCCATTTTCCAGCTCAGACTGTCTCTCCAGTTCATCGACATATTTCATAATATAGTCGCCCGGATCAGAAGGATCTTTTCCTGCCGTTGTCACCGTATATCCGTTTTCTACAAGCACTTCGTATAAGCTCTGTGTGTTTCTGTTGTTTACAGATCCTGATCCTCTTCCGCCTTTGATGGTTGCCACAGCTCCCGTTCCGAATAAGGCAACTGTCTTTGTGCTGATTGGAAGTGATTTCGTACCATCACTCAGATTATGATTTCCAAGAAGAACCATACCTTCCTCTGCAATTTGGGCAGAAAACTCAGAATTCTGTATCTCACGCTCTGAAATTTCAGGATCTGTCGTCTTTGCGAAAGCTGTCATTCCAGACAGGGAACTCATTACCATTGAAGCAGCCAGCACCGCTGAAATATATTTTCGTTTCATTTTCTATTTCTCCTCTCATCTATAATGGATTCATCTCTTTTTTGAAGTTATCTCTATTATATAGAAAGGAAAAAAAGAATTCTTTCAAAAAACCGTCTATAACTTTTCAGTTTCCGTCATATTCACTTTTCGTCTTTTCTGATTGCCAGACATCCAGCTGTATCTGCATTTCCTCTATGATACGGTCTATTCCGGCATTTTCTAATTCAGAAAGCATTCTTGGAATCATCTCGTCCGGATTAAACTTTCCGCAGATAAAACCGCCCAGATAAGCATCAATAATATTCTGACACCGCTCGATATCTGCCTGTACTTTTGCCGTGTCAAACCAGAATCCAAACGCAGGCTCATATTGTGCCTCTGCGTCAAATGATTCCACCTCTTTCCATAGATCCGGCACATCTCCCTCCCACGCATCTGCGCTGTATCCGTTCGGCATCATCCAGTTGCGGTTAAAAAAATACGGTATCTCTGGTTCTTTCTCTGGAGGAATCAGTCTGCCCTCTTCATTTTTTAAATAATGTTCTCCTTCAATCCCCCAGCAAAAAAGGTTATTAATCTCTTTATCCTTATAAAGGAAGTTCAAAATTTCCATTGCTTCCTCCGGATGTTGGCTTCCGGCGTAGATTCCCCATTCCTGATAATATCTGCTTGAAATGACAGCCGGTGTAATCTGTACTTTTGTCATATCAATCCCATAATTTTTTGATTCCTGATCCGCTATTCCCGGCTTATAGCGTACAATATAAGAAAATAGCTTTCCTTCCCGCATCAACTCATAAAGTAATTTACGCGTCGGTTCCGATCCATATCGGTAATTATCCAAATCATACAGATATCCTTTTTGTCCCCACTTATAAATTCTCTCTGCCCATTTTTGAAAATCGTCTGTCGCAAAGTAGTTGACTGCCTTAAGCTTTTGGTTTTTTTCCTGAATCAATGCGAGACCATTATTTAAACTGACAGGAAGTTCTGCCACAATTCCATAAATCTCCGTTTCATTTGCAGTAACTATTTCCAACACTTCTTCCACATCATCCCATGTCCGGATTTCCACTGGATTAATCTCATACTTTTCTAATAAATCTGTCCTCATTACAACACCCCATGCCGTTGCCCTCTCAATCTTAGGCGGCAATCCATATAGCTTTCCATCTCTTCGGCTGTATTCCAGATATTTTTCCGGCAGTATGGACAAAATATCTTTTCCGTGGCTTTCTATCAAATCATCCAGCGGCAAAAGCAGTTTTTCATTCAAAGCTTCCTCGAAGTCTCCGATGTAAATAATATCTGCATCAGAATTATCAATCAGATATCCCATTAATTCTTCATTTCCAGAATCTACCGCGCTGATATCCAGTATCAGCCCAAGCTGATCAAGGAGCCGTTCATTAATTTTCTCCAGCACATGATCAAATTCTTCTTCTGAACAATACGGCTTCCATATCATCATCTTTACTGTAGTGGTTTCAGCAGCTCTTACCTCCCATTTATGATTGTATCCCAGCCCCGCACACATCAAGGCAGCAGCCATCGTACAGATCATTTTTAAATATCGTTTTTTCCCCATAATCGTCCTTTTCTAATTATCATTGTGGCCTCCCCATCTCCTAACGTTAATGGGTTTTCTGGCTATTGTTTTATAAAATTTTTTTTATTATTATAGAATACTTTCATCTGTGTTAGCAATACATTGTCTATATTCAAAAAAAGATATGCCCAGACATTTTTTATCTGGGCATATCTTTTCATTAGGGAATACGAAATTAGATATTTTTTACTTTACTGTATATTATTTTACTGTATATTGCTTAACTCTGTACTGAACTGTGCCGTGCCTTCATATTCAGAAATTTGATTGTAATCCAGACCATAATAGTCTGCAAAAACTTTCATTTTCATTGTGGTATTCAATGTATTCTGCACAATCGTCTCCAGATCCTCGCGTGTCAGCATTCTTCCAATATCAAAGCTGCCGCCTGCTTCCTGATATGATAAGCCTCTTCCTTCTGTTTTAGCAATATTCAGGGCAGTATAAATATAAGTCAGCATATAGATATTAGAAGGCATTCCCAGATCTGTAGCTGTCTGGAACATAGCCACTGCATTGCCCCAGTCGCCTGACCAGTCTGTCATAGAGATTCCTTCAAATCCCCATTCCTCTTTGGCTATCTGCAGTAATTCATCTGCACAAGACGCATATTTACCGTTCACCATGTTATATGATGTCATCAGGCTGGCAGGTTTTGCATTTTTAATTACAATTTCAAAGTTTTTCAGATAGATCTCTCTCAATGTACGTTCTGACATGATGGAGTCCAGTTTATTCCAACGGTCATTATTTTCTCCCTCCATCTGGTTTGCCGCATAGTGTTTCAGTGAAACACCGCATCCGCTTTCCTGAATACCTTTTGTCAGTGCCGCTGCAATCACACCTGTCAAAACAGGATCTTCTGAAAAATATTCATAGTTCCGTCCGCAGAGAGGATGGCGGTGAATATTCAGCGCAGGTCCCAGCAAAATTTCTGTACTTCCTGCCAGACATTCATATCCTGTCGCTTTTCCAACCTCATAAATTAACTCTTCATTCCAGGTCTGAGAACGGTTTATTCCGCATGGCCATGCTGTCGTTGTACATCCATTGCTTGTGCCCACTTTATTTGGCCCATCTGATACAGAAAACTCCGGTATTCCAAGTCTTGCATTTCCCTGTACACCGTCTGGATTTCTGGCTCCTTCTTCCTGCTTTGTATCTCCAAACTGCTGCCCGATTCTGCCCGCTCCTAAAATGTAAGCACAAAGTTCAATATCTGTCCATTGGTCTAAAAATTCATCCATTGTACAGTTTCCTTCATATACATCAATCAGCTGATATTTTGCTTTTCCTTCTGCTGCATATAATTCCTGTGCTTCGGCAATAGCATCCTTTGTTTTTTCCAAAAGATTTGTATAGTACTCCTGAGAAGATACATCTTTATCCGGACTTTCATAATTTGCTGTTCCATCTTCTCCGTTAATCACGGCCTCATAACGGTTTCTTTTTGCACTGTCCAAATCTACTGCATGATCTGCAATTTCTGTATCTTTTTTGCTGATGCCTGCCTCACCTTCCGGTTTTGTATTTTCATAATCGTATTTGCTTAACTCTGTCAGTTCAATTTCCGGGAAAGCATCAAGATATTGATCATACGTTCCACCTTCCTGATCTGGTCCTGCAAGATTTGATCCTTCTCGCACTACCGTATAATCTCCTGCATCTAATGTATAAACTACACGATTCTCTTTTGCTCCGTCCAGACTATCCCCGATATACAGATTATACTCTCCGCCCATTAAAATGTATGCGGCTTCTTCCTCATACCAGTCCGCCATGTCATACACATCGAATGTAATTTTCACTTCCTGAGACTGTCCAGGCTGCAGCTCATCTGTTTTCGCAAAAGCCACAAGCTCCATAGAAGGATTTTCTAAAACGCCATCCGGCGCCCCGTAATACAGTTCCACCACATTTTTGCCTGCTGTATCTCCAATGTTAGTCACCTTTGCAGTCACTGAGATCTGAAGATCATTTTCTGTTGAAGGCAGTTCTGCTGGAAGTTCATAATCAACGATCTCAACAGAAAAATCTGTATAAGACAAACCATATCCAAAGTCATAATATATCTGGAATGGAACCTGCTTCTCCTCCGACACTCCTGCATTGTATTCTGCCACGATATCAGCAAATGTCTCAAAGTAGCGATATCCATTGTAGATTCCTTCTTCATACTTTGTAAAATAATATTCATCATATGGCCGAATCCATGTGCCATTATCATATCCGTATGCTGGATTTGGAGTATCCAGCCACCATGGGAAATGACGCAGAGAAGTATCTGTCATTACAAATTCTTCCACTGCAAGAGCAGATGTCTTAAAGTTAGGATCAGACGGATAGCTCTCAACAGAGGCAAGCGTATCTACTAACTTTCCGGATGGGTTGACTGCTCCTGACAAAATATCTGCAGCCGCATTTCCTCCCTGTGCTCCTGCATATCCATACAACAGCACTGCATCCACATCATATTCATCTACCCAAGCCATATCCATATTAGGAAGATTTAAAAATACGACAACATTTTGGAAATATTTTGTGGCATATTCCAATGCTTTTTCTTCCTCATCTGATAAATACCAGTCTCCCTTAACAGCATAACGGTCATTTCCTTCTCCAGGTGAACGGCTGATCCAGATCACTGCCGTATCAGAATCTGCTGCATATTCTTTTGCCTTATCTTCACTGCTCACAAATTCTGTAAAATCTTTTGCTAATTCCTTCTCTGCTTCTGGTTCGGTTTGTGTTGAAAACATTCCGCCTGGTTCTTCCTCATCTTTTACTTCACGTACCAGTACAAGATCTGAATTTGCTTCTATTCCTTCTGCAGGTGTGATGACTGCCTCTTCCGATGCGCTGCTCCCTCCTGATCCGGAGCCTGATAATTTAAAACTTCCTGCTGAAATTAATGTAATTTTTGAACCGCTGGCAAGGGGAAGCACCCCATTATTTTCCAGCATGACAATACTCTCCTGTGCCACTTGTCGACTCAAATCTTGAAACATTTCTGTTGTATCTTGAGTACTGCTTGCATCGCTGTAATTACTTGCCTGAATAATTTCAACAGCCTGTACAGTCGGTACGCATGAAAAAATCATTGCCCCTGCCATAGAACATGCAATCGCTTTTTGTGCTTTATGTCTCATTTTTTCCTCCCTTGTTTTCTCTGTGTTTTAAATTTAAACATATTGTAGCATTTTCTTTCATTTTTCTGCATACCGTATACTGGTCATTCACACCTAAAATCATATCTTTCACACTCAGATCTAACCATATCGTTTTTTCTCTTTCCACTTCCGATTCATCATCTTACAAAATAAGACCGCCACTCCTGTACTGACCGCTGTGGCTGCAACAGCCGGACCCAGAATTGCTGTTGGATTGACACTGCCGTACTGGCTTCTGTACGCAATGATATTCACCGGAATCAACTGCAGTGATGAGATATTAATAATTAAAAATGTACACATTTCATTACTGGCAATATTCGGTGTACCCCCATATTTTTTGCATCGCTCTTCATTTATCTTTCTCAGTCCATCCATCGCACGCAGTCCTGCCGGAGTTGCCGCCCATCCCAAACCTAAGAAATTTGAAATCATATTGACAGAAATATCCTGAAGAACCGGATGATTTTTCGGTATTCCTGGAAACAGAAATTTTAAAATCGGTCTCATCTTCTGTTCCATCCATGAAATCAGTCCTGATTTCTGGGCAATTTCCATAATTCCACACCACAGTGCAGCAATTCCCGCCATTGTGATGCACAGGGAAACACCTTCTTTGGCAGAATTGAGCACAGCCTCTGTGATTGCCTGCATTTTTCCCTGAAAAGCTCCATATGTAATTCCTGTCAAAATCATAAATCCCCACAGATAGTTTAACATCGCGCCTCCAAACGACCCTCTGTTTTAAAAACTATATGCGGGGATTTTTCTTTTCATGATTTTTTGAACCTCTCATGATTAAAGTCACAAGCGGCTCAAAATATTCTAAAAAAAGATTCTTTGTGATCTCAGCGAAATAAAACGTTTTCTCACTGCCGTATCACGATTCCTGCTCTTCCTGAAGCAGTTCCTGATAAATATCTCTTTTTGAAACACCGCGATCTTTTGCCGCCTGTTTCATCGCTTCTTTTTTGTCCATTCCCTTGTCCAGATAGTAATCCACATGCTGTTTCACAGAAAGTGTCTTCCACTCTTCCTGTTTTTCCTGTTTCATCTGCTCACGGCATTTTCCTTCGATCAGAATCACGCATTCTCCTTTTGGAATTTGCTCTTTATAAAATGAAACAGCTTCTTCCAGGCTCGTTCTGAAACACGTCTCATGTTTTTTTGTCAGTTCTCTGCACACGGTAATTCTTCGGTTGCCAAGAGTGTCCTTTAATTCCTCCAGTGTCCTCACAAGTCTGTGAGGGGCTTCATACAAAATAATCGTTCTTGTCTCTGTCTTGAGCTCTTCCAGAATTTCCTGTTTTTCTTTTTTATCCGAAGGCAAAAATGCTTCAAAACAGAATCTTCTCGTCGCCAGCCCAGATATAGTCAGCGCTGTCACACAGGCAGACGCTCCCGGCAGAGAAGTGACTTCTATTCCCTCTTCATAGCAGATTCTGACAAGATCCTCTCCAGGATCTGAAATTGCAGGAGTCCCCGCATCTGTGATCAAAGCAATATTTTTTCCTGCTTTCATCTGATTTACAAGATCATATGCTTTCTCAATTTTATTATATTCATGATAACTCGTCATCGGAGTCTTAATTTCAAAGTGATTCAGCAGCTTGATACTGTTTCTTGTATCCTCAGCTGCAATCAAATCAACTTCTTTCAATGTTCTAAGCACACGCATCGTGATATCTTCCAGATTTCCAATCGGCGTGGCACATAAAAATAATTTTCCCTGCATACTATATTCCTCTAATACCCATAGATACTATAGATTTCATCCGTATAGACGCCCGGTTTCTGATAGACAATCAGCGGTGATTCCACTGTGATTCTTGGTTTTGCCCCGCGGATTGCCTCAATCAGAACCATGTTTGGCTCCTTATCAGCAAATGGATATACCAGTTTCATTCTCTTTGGCTCCAGATGATATTTTGATAAAGTCACAATCAACTCGGCAAGGCGAAACGGCCGATGGACGAGATAGAAACGCCCGCCCGGCTTCAGCAGCCTCGCCGCCTGTCTTGCCACATCGTCAAAAGTACAGAGCACTTCATGTCTGGCAATCGCTTTCGGAATCTGAGGATTTACCAGCCCGTGATTTCCCGTCATATACGGCGGGTTGCTTGTGATTACATCAAAAGAAGCCAACGCAAACAGACGGTCAGCCTCCTTGATATCTCCCTGTACGATTGAAATCTTCTCTTCCAGATGATTATATGATACGCTCCGCCGCGCCATATCCGCACTTTCTTCCTGAATTTCCAGCCCTGTAAAGTGTTTCCCATCTGTCTTCGCCTCCAGCAAAATAGGAATAATCCCTGTTCCCGTTCCAAGATCAAGTGCGTTCTCTCCCGTCTTTACTTTTGCAAATCCGGACAGGAGTACCGCATCCATACCAAAGCAAAATTTTTCCGGATTCTGAATGATTTTATATCCATTTCTATTCAGATCATCGAGGCGTTCCCCAGGGCGCAGCTCATTCATCATTTAGTTTTGATTTCCCTTCTTTTCTCTCCAATGCTTCCAGTTGTTTCAGCTCTTTATCTGCAATGCTGACTTTTTCTTTTTTCTTCTTTGGTTTAAACCTCAGCTGTTTTACCGGATATTCTTTCAGTTCCTTCTCGTCGTCAATATCGACAAGTACCTTCACTAACTGGCGAAGCACGTTGACGCTCTGAACTTCTCCTTTCAGTCCGTCGTCTGTCGTTACATAATCACCGATTCCAGGAAGACGGCCATTCAGAAACTCATACGTTTCCTCCTCATTTTTCAGACAGCACATCAGTCTGCCGCACACTCCTGAGATCTTTGTCGGATTCAATGATAAATTCTGCTCTTTTGCCATTTTGATAGAAACAGGCGCAAATTCAGAAAGATAGGTGTGACAGCATAATTCTCTGCCGCATATTCCTATTCCCCCGATGATTTTTGTCTCATCCCGAACTCCGATCTGTCTCAGTTCAATACGTGTCTTAAATACTGCCGCAAGATCTTTGACCAAATCTCTGAAATCAATTCTGCCGTCTGCTGTGAAATAAAAAAGCACTTTATTGTTATCAAATGTATACTCCGCATCAATCAGCTTCATCTCCAGATTATGTTTCTTTATTTTTTCAAAACAAATCTGTTTTGCCGCTTTTTCTTTTTCTCTATTTTCTTCTGCCTTGCTGTCGTCTTCCGGCGTTGCCACTCGGATTACAGGTTTTAGCGGCTGCGTAATTTTATCTTCCTCCACTTCTCTGATATCCAAAACTACATAGCCATATTCTATTCCTCTTGCAGTCTCCACAATGACGTGGTCTCCTCTTTCGATCTCATAATTCTTCGGATCAAAATAATAGATCTTGCCCGCATTCCGAAACCGCACACCGATCACTTTTACCATACTTCTTAATTCTCCTTTATCTGAAGGAACAACAGCTGCATTGTAAGATCAAAATTCACATTTGCTTTCAGACGGATATTCGCCTTTTTGATTCCTTCTACAATCTCCTCAATTCCTTCATATGAACTTTCATTTGCCTGCTGCATGATATCCTTATACTGATCCTGGAAAATCAATCCATTGATATCCTTTGTAGCTTTAAAATAAAGGACATCCCGATACCATACTGCCAGAAGATCCAGATAATCCTGAATATCTATTTTATATTCAGAAATTGCCTTCACAGAAGCGATAATATCGCTCATCTCCATTGTCTTTGCATTTTTTAGCAGATGAAGAGCGGCCGCTTTAATTTCATTAAAATTTTCTGATGTAGCAAGGCGGACTGCTTTTCCCACATTTCCCTGTGCAAATGCGACGCACAGATCTGCCTGATAATCTGGAATCTCCACATGTTCCATCAAATATTTTTTTACCAGATCGTCAGCTGCAGGTTTCATGCTTAAAACAACACAGCGCGATAAAATCGTAGGCAGAAGAACAGAAGCATTATTTGTCAGCAGTATAATAATTCCGTATGACGGCGGTTCTTCTATTGTTTTCAGCAGAGCATTCTGTGCCTGCGCTGTCAGTTTTTCCGCCTCTGAGATAATATAAATCTTATATTTACTGCTGTATGGTTTTATCTGAATATCATTTACAACTTGTTCTCTGATTTCTTCTACTCCGATACTGTTAGGTTTTTCATGAATAATATGAATAATATCAGGGTGATTTTTATTCGCTGCCTGTCTGCATGATTTACAGGTACCGCAGGCATCCGTTCCCTCTTTCTGATGTTCGCACTGAAGTGCAGCTGCAAACGCTTCTGAGACTGTTCTCTTTCCGCATCCTTTTTCTCCCTCAAAAATATACGCATGGGAAACCTTTTCTAGCTGAATCGCATTTTTTAAATGTTCTATCATCTGTTTATGACCAATAATTTCTTCAAAATTAGGCATATTCTCACCTGCTTTCCTATAAATTTTTTCCCGCCTGTATTCAGGCTGATGTCTTTCTGCATCAGATGCTTTTTTTCCTGCCATATGATTATTATACCATAGTCCGATGCAAATTGACTTCCTTTATTTTTCTTTTAATTTTTTACTGATATATTCCAAAATTTCATCTGCACACTGGTCGAGTGTCCGATTGTTTTGAAATCTTTTTCTGATTCCGGCTTTTTCTAAATTTTCCTCTGAAAAATCCCGACTGTCAGCAAGAAAACGCCGGCACAGTTCTTCATATCTTGGCTTTGTCTGATTTTTCTCTCTTTTTAACGCACGGCAAAGGCGCTCGCCGTCCTCCACTTCAATATACACTGGCACTACTTTTTCCGAACCAAAATATTCTCGGATCTTCCAGTACGATTCCAGAGTTCCGATTGACAGATAAGATTCCTTTTTCAGATCAATCTGACCGCTGTCTGCTGTAAAATATTTCCAGACTCCATGTATCGTCTGATATGCCCGCAATTCAATTACCTGTCCTGCTATTTCCATTTCCTTCAGTGTTTCCTCATTTACAAAGAAATAATCCTCGCCATCCTTCTCGTCGGCACGCGCAGGCCGTGTCGTATAAAGAATAATCTTTTTTAAATTCCATGTCTGTCTCCGGAAGATTTCCTGAAAAATCGTATCTTTCCCGGAAGAACTCTTGCCCATAATATAAAAAATTTTTCCCATCTTTTACTTTTCCTTTTCACATCCTCTTTGAAGATACACGGAGCGTATTGCCTGAGTCATCTGATAATCCCTGTATACGGAACCTTCTTTTCCGATAATACGCAATCTGTTTTATCAGCCCCTCTGTAATGATCTCTCCCGGAACAATCAGCGGAATACCAGGCGGATATAAATAGGCATACTCGCCTGCAATTCTGCCGGCGCAGTTCTCCCAGCCGACTCTTTCCATCTCTTCCTCTTCCATCTGACCGATCCGCGCCGCACATTCCATCTTCTGCAGAGAAAACAGGATCTCATCTTCTTTATTTTCTTCTTTATTTTCTTCTTTATTTTCTTCTTTATTTTCTTCTTTATTTAAATTTTTCTTTTCTTCACACAGCTGTATGTCAATCTGATGCAGAGCATCGGAAAGGCGCTGAAATCCTTCTTTTCTGTCGCATACTGACGTCATTGCCAGCGCATAGTCGCCGCATGCCATCTCCAGTTCCAAATGGAACTCCTCGCGCAGTCTCTCCATCAGCCACTTTCCGCTCTTTTGACTCTCCCTCACCGAAAGAATCAGCTTAGAAGGGTCAAAATCAAAAACGCCGTCTTTCCCCTTTAACTCTTCTGACGGAATATGAATGACTTTCAGATCTTTTGTATCCTCACGAAAAGCTAAAAGATTCTTCCGAAAATCCTGAAATATCATTTCACCGTTTCTTTTTATCTGCGTCAGACATTCATCCATCGCCGCCATAAAAATATAAGAAGGGCTGCTTGTCTGATAAATCTGAAGATATCTCATCAGTCTGTCTCTGTCTGTCCGATTTCCGTTCCTGTGCAGAATAGCTGTCTGCGTCAGGGAAGGAAGCGTCTTATGGAGGCTCTGAATTACAATATCGGCTCCATTTTCCACAGCGCTTTTTGGAAATCCTTCTGCCATTCCAAAGTGAGCGCCATGCGCCTCATCCACAATGAGAGGAATCTTGTGAGAGTGAACAATCCGTGCAATCTCTTTAATATCTGATACAATACCGTCATATGTAGGGGAAGTCAAAAATACTGCCTCGATTTCATCATCTGAATCCAGAATCTTTTCAATCTCTTCTGGGGCATATCCCCCATTGATTCCATATTCCTGAATTGTTTTCGGATATAGATAAACCACGTCCAGATTTTTCAAAAAAACGGCATGATATGCCGATTTATGGCTGTTTCTCGCCATCAAAATCTTTCCATCCTTTTTTACGCATGATGAAATAGCGCTTAAAATTCCGGCTGTGCTTCCATTCACAAGAAAAAAGCTTTCATCCGCCCCATACAATTTGGCCGCTCTCTTTTGCGCCTCCAAAATGATTCCTTCTGCACAGTGCAGATTGTCAAACCCGTCAATCTCCGTGATGTCAATCTGAAATGGGTCGGTCATCCATCCCGTCGTTCTTTTATGCCCTGGCATATGAAATGGATAGGCGTCGGAATCTGCGTATTTTCTCAATGCTCCATATATTGTCTCCACACTGTTCACTCCTGCTTTTATTTTATGGCATGATCCTGATTATCTGTTTCAGTTTTTACGAACTTATGTTCTTTATCATATCATATCGTTCCTTTACTGTAAAGCATCTTTTCTGTCTTTCTTTTTTATTTTCTTTTTATTGTATCACAAAACGGAGACGCTGTAAGTGAGCATCTCCGTTTTTCTCAAAATTTAAATACAGCCACGCCGTATGCCGGCAGATCATATGCAAAGGAATACGGTCTGCCATCGCATTCCCCTTTCACTGCCTTATAAACTTCAGGCTGTACCTTTCCGCTTCCTCCAAATTCGATGTCATCGCTGTTCAAAACAAGTTTATATTGCTTTCTTCTGGATACTCCAACACGGTAATCAGGTCTTGCCACAGGTGTGAAGTTGATAACAAAAAGAAGATTATTCTTCTTATCTGCAGAATGGCGGATAAAACTGAAAATGCTTCTGGTGTTGTCATCGGCATTCACCCATTCAAACCCAGCCGGGTCATTGTCACATTCATATAATGCTCTTTCTTTCTGATATAAATGAAGCAGTTTCTTTACATAATTCTGCATCTGTCTGTGTTTCTCTTCTCCGAGAAGATACCAGTCAAGCTCTCTGGCTTCGCTCCATTCCTGAAGCTGGGCAAATTCCTGTCCCATGAACAAAAGCTTCTTTCCCGGATGTCCCATCATGAAAGAATACCCTGCCTTTAAATTTGCGAACTTATCGTCATACAGCCCTGGCATTTTATTCAGCATCGAGCATTTCAGATGGACAACTTCATCATGTGACAGCACCAGCACATATTTTTCAGAATATGTATATGTCATGGCAAATGTCATTTTATTGTGGTTATACTGTCTGAAATATGGGTCCAGTTTCATATATTCCAGAAAATCGTTCATCCATCCCATATTCCATTTCATAGAAAATCCCAGACCGTCCTCTTCCGGTTTTCCTGTAACTTTCGGCCATGCAGTCGATTCCTCTGCAATCATCAGCGCCCCTTTATTTCTTCCGAGAACGACACTGTTCAGATGTTTAAAAAACTCGATTGCCTCCAGATTCTTGTTTCCTCCATAGATGTTTGGCACCCACTGACCAGCCTGACGTCCATAATCGAGATATAAGATAGAAGCGACTGCATCTACTCTCAATCCATCTACATGGAACTGTTCCAGCCAAAACAGAGCATTTGCAATCAGAAAGTTTTTGACTTCATTTTTTCCAAAATCAAATACCTTTGTTCCCCAGTCAGGATGCTCTCCTTTTCGCGGATCTGCATACTCATACAGACACGTTCCGTCAAACTCCGCAAGTCCGTGTGAATCACGCGGAAAATGTGCCGGAACCCAGTCCAGGATCACGCCGATTTTTTTCTTGTGCATATAGTTGACGAAATACATAAAGTCTTCCGGTGTCCCATATCTGGATGTCGGCGCATAGTACCCCGTTACCTGGTATCCCCAGGAACCGTCAAACGGATGCTCGGCAATTCCCATCAGTTCCACATGCGTATACCCCATATCTTTTACATAATCTCCCAGAGCATGAGCCAATTCTCTGTAATTATAAAATCCGTCCGGATCTTCCTCACTCACCTGATGTTTTTTCCATGATCCCGGATGTACCTCATATACAGCCATTGCACTCTTATCGATATCGGTTTCTCTTCTCTTTTTCAGCCATGCCTCATCGCTCCAGTGATATCCCGTGATATCCGTCACGATCGAAGCGTTTGCCGGCCTCATCTCACAATAATTTCCAAATGGATCTGCTTTATATGTCTTATTGCCATTTTGTCCGACAACTAAATATTTGTAAACTTCCCCCGTCTGAATTTCAGGCACAAACAATTCATAAATTCCAAGCGGCTCCAGTCGTTTCATCGGATGGGAACTTTCATCCCATCCGTTAAAGTTTCCACATAAATATACTTCTGCAGCGTTCGGCGCCCACACAGCAAAATAAACGCCCGGCTGACCATTTCTCTTTGTAGGATGTGCGCCCAGTTTTTTATAAATATCATAATGTGTTCCCTGACCAAAGAGGTATTGATCCAGCTCTGTGATACAGACTGTCTCTTCCGTCCTTTTCTGCGTCTGCTCTTTCTTTGTTGCAACGGTACTCTTTCTTTGTTTTTTTCTATCTTCTTTTACTGCTGCCATATCTTTTTCTCCTCATCTATTTCCCATCAAATTCTTTGATCTGCCTGCATTTTTCTGCTGCATCTGTGCCTGAATATGTTCTATCTGCCGTCTCTTGCCAGTCTCCATATTTTGCTGCCAAAAGCCTGCAGCTGAATATGGATCTTTCCATTTTCAAGAGTCATCTCCTCTTGCGTGACAAGATCCCTGCATCGTTCTGCTCCAACCGGAACAGGAATCCACAGATCGGCTTCTTTCTCGTCATTGTTCACTGCAATGACGACAGCCTCCTCATCCATCACTCTTGCAAAAGCATACTGTCGGTTCGTCAGCAGCAATTCTCTGTATTTTCCAAAGGAAAGCTCCTTGTTCTGAGCTTTTATCTGTCCAAGGTGTCTGATCCACTGAGTCAGTTCTGTATTCATATTTTGGTTTTTTAAAGTCTCCAGATCAACTTCCGGTCTGAGCGGATCGTCATTTCCTCCCTCTTTTCTTCCTTCAATTCCAAATTCTGATCCATAATAGATCGACGGAATGCCAGGAAGCGTATACAACAGTGTATGAACCGGAAAGATATGCCTTTTCTCATTCAGCTTGCTGTAAATTCTGTCCACATCATGATTGTCCACGAAAGAGTACAGTTTTCTTCCTCTGTAAATTCCTCCGTTTTCATCAAACTGTCTTCGTATGGTATGGGCGATCTCAAAATAATTATGATCGTTATGACCAGAGTACAACCCTTTATGCAGCTCATAGTTTGTCACCGAATGGAGCATTTCTTCATTTACCCATCTCGCATAGTCCCCGTGAATCACCTCGCCCATCAGCCAGAAATCCTGTTTTTCCTGTGTTGTCACTGCGCGCATCTCTTTCATAAAATCAAAAGGCAGGCAGTCTGCACAGTCCAGTCGGATTCCATCGATATCAAACTCATGAATCCAGAATCGGATTACATCAAATAAATAATCTCTGACCACTCTCTCATTCAGATTAAGATTCACAAGTTCAAAACAATTTCTCCATGCCTCATACCCAAATCCATCATTGTATGGCGTATTCCACCCAAAGTTGATTCCTTTATACCAGTTACAGTAAGCAGAATGTTCTCTGTTTTTCTGTATATCCTGAAAAGCAAAAAATTCTCTTCCTGTATGGTTGAACACACCGTCTACAATGACACGGATTTCCTGTTCATGGGCTTTTTTTACAAATTTCTTAAAGTCTTCATTGTCCCCCAGCCGTCTGTCCACGATCCTGTAATCTTTTGTATCATATCCATGCGTGCTCGATTCAAACAGCGGTCCAATATAAATTGCATTGCATCCGATCTCTTTTATGTGAGGAATCCATTCCATCAACCTGTCAAAACGATGAACTTTTTCCTCCTGTGTATTGCATTTCGGCGCCCCCGTCATTCCAAGCGGATACATATGATAAAAAACGGCTTCCTCATACCAATAATTCATGCCTTTTCCTCCAGTCAATTTTTGTTTTATATAGTTTTTGTATCAGTACAAATATATTTCCCTTCTATTGTGTGACAATCTTTACGAATTAATTCCATGCATAAACTGATGAACTAAAGATCGGATCGTCTCCTCTGAGATGTCAATCTGTTTTCCGTCATTTTCTTCGCACACCATAATCAGATAATAATTAAGCAATCCGATAAAGCCTATTGCAAACTGTTTCTCTCTGTTATTCATATTTCCAAGCTGTTCTCTCGCATCCTCAAATACTTTTACAATAATCCTGAAAAATTCTTTTATCAGAGGCTGCGCTGCTTTATACATTTCATTTTCTCTTGGAAGATAAAACATCGACATCAACAGCATATAAAACTTCTGATCATTCACCGCATAATCCACATAATCAGCTGCAATGCGGTTTAAAGTTTCCGTGACGTTTCCGTTGTAATATGCAACACGCTCAAACCGTTCCCGAAACACTTTAAATTTTGTTGTAAGAAGAGTTTCCAATAATCCATATTTACTGCCGAAATAATAATAGAGCGTCGGTTTTGTGATTCCAGCTTTCTCTGCAATTTCCTGTACGCCAACAGCATCATAGCCTTTAGCATAGAATAAATCTAAAGCACATTTTAAAATATTTTCTTTATTTTCCATTCTTCGGCCCCCTTACACGATTATTATACCGCTCGGTATATAGACTGTCAATATCATAAAAAAGGTATGCGGTCAATTTTATTTTTCTTGACCGCATACCTTTTTTCGTATCTGTTTTGTCTTTTTTCTTATCGGTTTTCTTATTTGATTACTTTTTCTGTTTTGCCCGATATCTGTACATTTTCCCGTGCCATTGTGCCGATTTTATCTGAAATCTTTGTCAAACAGAAGGACTCTGTCCTCCTCATCATATCGTTTTTTGGAGAAGCCCATTTTTATCTTCCTCAGACCTCCCTTTTCGACTTTTTTCATTACACCGTCCAGAATCTTCTTGACGTTTTGAATTGTGCTTGGCTGTGTCGGGTCCGTCTGACCTTCACGGATCCGATTGTACAATTCTTCTTCCGCTCCATCAGCAATACAGTAATCGTGATTCAATGCATAAATTTTTCCAAAAAGCAAAAGTTCTTCATTTGTGAAAATTGGAATTACAATCTTTGAATTGAACTTTTCTGCAAAATCAGGATGATGTTTCAGCATATCTGAGATATATTTCGGCTCATCTTCCAGAATAATGACAAGCCCATCTGTTCTAAAGTCCATCGCCTTTGTCAGCGTTTCAATAACCGTATCGTTCAAATCTCCGGCTTCCTCAATAATCAGCACGCCCCCTGCAATTTTTTCAATCGTTGCTGGAATGTCTTTTTTGTTTAAATCTGCCGCATAAATCTTTGCCACTTTGACAACGGATACTTTTTTCTCTGCGCTTAATGCTTTTGCAATATCAAAACCGATCGTACTTCTTCCGCTTCCGCGATTTCCTAAAATAATAATATTTCCTTTTCTAGAAGTCTTATCACTCTCCATTTTTTTTGCATTGTCCAAAGCCGTGGCGATTTGCTCATTGAGCAGTGGAATCTCACTGAAAAACGGGAAATAATAGCGCTGCATACTATTCAGCTTTTTCGGAGCTGTATTTCCAGAAGCCTTAGAAGTCATTTTTCCGGCAGATGTCTGTTGTGCCTTTCTCTCCTGTTTTGCTGTCGATTCCTCTCTTACCGCTCTCTGAATACGCACTGGTTCCGTCTCATTTTTGGACACTGTCTTCTGTGGCTGCTGTTTTTCCTGCGCAGGCTCTTTCTGTCTGAGATTCAAAACTCCTGCTGCTGCCTCGATTGCAGCAGACAGGTCAATTTCTTCACTCATTCTGGCAGCAGACTTCATTTCTTCCTTTTGAGGTTCTTCTTTTGTTTCTTCTTTTACCTCTTTTTCTTTTTCTGTTTCTTTTATCAGAATGTTTTCTCTGCGCAATGGCTCAAATTTTTCTGTTACATCTCCAACACTTCTTTTGCTCTGAGGTTCTGGTTCTTCTTCTTTCTCCTGGATTTTTTCCATGGCTTTCGCATCCGCCTCTTTTTTGAGCTCTTCTGTATTTTTATGTTCTCTTTCTGTCTCTTTGTTCAGCGACAGAATCGCTTCTTTTTCTCTCTGTTTTTCCCGTACCATATTTTGAACCGTCTGAATCATGTCTTCTTTACTTTCTTCTGATGCCGATTCTTTTTCGCTGTATTTTTCTTTCTCGTATTCTTCTTTCTTGTCTTCGTCTTTCTGGTACTTTTCTTTCTCTTGTTCGTCTTCCTGTGTCGCCGCCGCTGTCTCCTCACTGCCAAAAGAAGTCAGAATGTCGTCAATGGATGCCGCTCTCTGTTTCTGCTCCTCCGTCATCACCTCAGCCTCTTCCTGCTGCATAACTGGCTTTTCAGATGGCTGTACAATATTACTGCTCTCGACAAGATCTTCTTGTTTTTTTCCAATGCCTGCTACGATCTGGCGCATACTTTTTGCCAGCTCTTCCTGGAGCTGAGCCGTGTTGAAACGTCGTGCAAATTTTTCGCGCTCTTCCTGCTCTCTCTTTGCAGCATCCTCCAACACTTTATTGACTGTCTCTGTATGCAGTTTTGCGCTCTTCTGGAGCATATTCCAATCTTGAGATTCCTCCTCTGTTCCGAAATTTTCCTGTTCCTGCACACTTTCCATCTCTGGATTTTTCGTTTCTGCCGTGTGGTGCTGCATCACAGTCTCTGCAATTTCTTTTTCCGTTGCTGCAATAATATTATCTGCCAGATTCTGCCCTGTCACTTTCTTGACAATCTCTTTTTCCAGTTTCGGAAGTTCTTCCTTCTCACGCTGTTCTCTCAGCAGAGCTTCTTCTATCACTTCCTCATCTTCCTGCATATTGTTTCTCTGATCATACACATGCTGCTGCTCCGGTGTCAGTTCCGCATAATTCTTCTTCAGTTCCAAAGCCTTTATCACATATTTTCCGTTGTGGAACCACAGCGCTAAATCATCGCACGCCTCCACACACTTCTCTGGCATATCTGCTCTCTGATACAATTTTGCCAGCTCATATGCCCATTTTTCTGTATATTCTTTATTTTTATATTCTTCCAGAATATTAATCTGATCTTCCAGAGAAGAACCTCTTCCTTTATAAATCTTATATTTTAAAATATATCTGCTGTTGTCATTCGGAGCGCTCTGCACATACTGTGTGTAAAATTCCACAGCGTCGTCAAATTCTTTCATCTTTACGCAAATTTCCACAAGACGGTATAAAATCGCTCTTACATTTGGGGAGCGTCTGTAAGCTCTCAGCAAAATCTCCTTGCTGTCCTCCAGTCTCCCGTCTGCCTCGTAAATCTCACTGACCATGCACAGTGTTCTCACGTTTCTGACTCGTTTCCATTCTATTGTATCTGCAACTCTCGCAGCCTCTTCATAATTTTCTTCATTCACCAACTGGTTAATCTCTTCCAGTTTGACATTGTATTCATATTTATCCAACGTTATCCACCTCTTATTATCCCATCTTGCTGTCTCACTTATTTTATTCCCCTGTACTCTCGCTATTTTCTCTGAAAACGGGAATATATTTATTTACAATTTAACGAATTTTTCTTTATCCGTTTAAATATAGAATTAGTGTATCATACCTCCCATGCCTTGTCAAAATGAGATCACAAAAAAAGGGATGTAAGATTTTACCGCCATCTATCTTTTTTTTGTATATATAATCGCCAAAATTCGTTCCCAAAAAACTTTCAGCGCAGAAAAAACAGCCATTATAATTTCTTATAATGGCTGTCATTTTATCTTAGGTATTTTTAATAGGATTTTTCTTAAGTATTATATATATAAAATTATCTTAAGTATCCTAAGTCTGTTATTCAATTTTATTTTAGGATATAATCAGAGGCTCTTTTTCTTTTTTATTTCCTGCCTGTATTTATATAAATATATTCTTGAATTCCGTTTTCTCAAATATATAACTTTTCAAAGCGAATGATAGTATTCTTCGTAAATATTTATCTTTCATATTTTCCACTATATAATTTCTCTCAATCAAATATTTCTATGTTTCATTTCCATATTTGATTTTTGATGATTATACAATTTACTCATATTTTTAATTTCCGTTCTTCTGTACTTCAATTAAAATTCTTTGAACTTTTCTGTGGTAAGTCCTTCAATATGGTGATAAAATTTACTTTATCTCTGATCCAGGATGATTTCTTCTCTGATTACTTTTTTCTATGATAATTTGTTCTGGTCTTTTTTATTTATCTGAGATAAAGGTCTGATCGCAGGAAATATTTATCATACCACATCCATATTGAATTGTGTAATGAGCTTTCATGTCCATTGGATTCAACCTCCATTCCTTTCTTTTTTCTCTTAAACTTTTTTAAGAGAGCGATAAAAACAATTTTTCTTGTTCGGTTCATTAAGCTTTCTCGTCACTTAATTACTTTTCGAAATCTTGTTTTGTTTATATCTGTATATTATCACTTGTTTCTTTTTTTGTCAATACTTTTTTTAATTTTTTTCTATTCTTTTTTCTTAATATCTATTTTATTTATATAAAAACTGTTAATTTTTGAAATTATTCTGTATTTTTAGAAAATTAGTTCAAAAAAAACACCCGGATTTCTCATCCGAAAAATCCAGGCATTGTGTTTTTATTGTGTTGTTTATGGTACCTTTTATTCTATATCTGTCTATATTCGCATTATCCTCTGTAGTAATTGATCAGGCAGCCCTTCAGAATGATTGTTCTCTCATCATCTGTCAGTTCTCCCATCTTCAGAGTAAACTCTTTTGCTTCTTCCCCGATCACATACGCTTTTATTTCTGTCTGTTTCTCTTTTACCGCTTTGCAGATGTCCGGCACAAACAGATAATCTCCATTCTTAAATGGCAATTCTCCTTCTTCAATCAGGAATGGCAGCATTCCCCAGTTGATCAGATTAGAACGATATCTCTTCGTCGCATAACTGTTTGCAATATTTGCCCATCCACCCAGCACTTTCTGGCAAGACGCAGCCTGTTCACGGGCGGATCCATCTCCAGGTTTTACTGCGAAAATCGTACTTCCAATTCCAGTATTGTTAAAATCTGCATCTTGACGAACCGTCTTCACTGTGTTCATCACAGAAGAAAGTTCTTCCAGTTCTTTTCTCGGATCTTCTCCAGATATTCTTGCTTTCTCTGCTTTCTGCACTTCCTTTGCACGTCCCACATAAGCAGGGTCTTTTCTGGACAATGTAAATTCTGCCAGTCCAATCGGATTGGAGCGATAAGAAGAAGTTTCTCCAGAAGGAATCAGCTCGTCCGTTGTTGTGACAGGATCGTGAATCTCAGAAACCACTTTTAAAATCAAGTGATCTGTCAGTGCAGACATCGCCGGCCAGTCCTTGATATTTGGTCCGAATTTGATCTCTACATTTGGATCTGCCACTCCCTTGCTGTCAAATACACGATTTTCATAGATCGTCTTATCAAAGAAATATTTCGGTTTTGTATAATTTGCATCGATATCAGTAGCTGCTGTCAGATATCCTTTGTTTGCGGCTGTCGCTGCGATAGAACGGGCGTCCATCAGCGCTACAGATGCAATCTGACCGCTCTGAAGTTTTGATCCTTCTCTGTTCGGGAAGTTTCTTGTAGAATGGCGGATGCTGAACGCATTGTTTGCCGGTGTGTCGCCTGCTCCAAAGCACGGACCACAGAATGCTGTCTTTACAATCGCACCTGTAGCGATCAGATCTGCCAGTCTGCCATTCTTCGCCAGTTCCATATAAATCGGCGTACTTGCCGGATAAATGCTCAGTGTAAATTCATCTGCACCGATGCTGGTTCCTTTTAAGATATCAGCAGCGTCACAGATATTCTCAAATCCGCCGCCGGCGCATCCTGCAATAATACCCTGATCCACATACAATTTTCCATTGCGCACTTTATCTTTTAATGTGAAGCTGACCGCTCCGTCAAGGCTGACAAGCGCTCTCTTTTCCACATCATCCAGAATATCCATCAGATTGCTGTTCAGTTCTTCAATCGTATAAGTGTTGCTTGGATGGAACGGCATTGCGATCATCGGTCTTACTTTACTCAAATCTACATGAACCATTCCTGCATAGTAAGATACTGCGCCTGGTTTTAACTCTGCATAGTCCTCGCTTCTTCCATGAATGTCATAGAATTCTTTTATTGTATCGTCTGTCTCCCAGATAGAAGAAAGACATGTTGTCTCTGTTGTCATGACATCAATTCCGATTCTGAAATCTGCACTCAGGTTTTTCACGCCAGGTCCTACAAATTCCATCACTTTATTGTTGACATATCCGTTTCCAAATACGGCGCCGATGATTGCCAGCGCAACGTCCTGAGGTCCCACTCCCGGAATCGGAGCGCCATCCAGATATACCGCAACGACGTCCGGCATATTGATGTCATACGTCTTGGACAGAAGCTGTTTTACAAGTTCCGGACCGCCTTCTCCCATTGCCATTGTTCCAAGCGCTCCGTATCTTGTATGAGAATCTGATCCTAAAATCATTTTTCCTCCGCCTGCAAGCATCTCTCTTGCAAACTGGTGGATGACTGCCTGATGAGGCGGAACGTATACACCGCCATATTTTTTCGCACATGTCAGTCCAAACATATGGTCATCTTCATTAATCGTACCACCGACTGCACATAAGCTGTTATGGCAGTTTGTCAAAACATATGGAACCGGGAATTTTTCCAGCCCTGACGCTCTGGCTGTCTGGATAATTCCGACAAATGTAATGTCATGGGATGTCAGCTTATCAAATTTAATCTGAAGTTTTTCCATATTTCCTGAAGTATTATGATCCTTCAAGATACGATAAGCGATTGTATTTTTCTTTGCTTCTTCCTTTGTTGGAACATGATCTCCCAATCTGCTGTGCAGAACGGCTGCCGCATCCTGATGATCTTCTACGATCTCTGTTCCATTCAGCAGATAAACACCGCTGTCATATAACTTAACCATACTTTTTTCCTCCTGATTTCTATTGTTCTTCCATATATTTCATATAATTTACGACCATCAAAGCAATCTTAAATGTCAGTGCATCATCAAACACTCTGATATCGAGTCCTGTACTTTTCTGAAGTTTTTCCAGACGGTAGACCAGCGTATTTCGATGAACATACAGCTGTCTCGATGTCTCCGAGACATTCAGATTATTATCAAAAAATTTATTGATCGTCATCAATGTCTCTTCGTCAAATGTGTCCGGCATATGTTCTCCGAAGATTTCCTGCATAAACATCTTGCACAGAGGAATAGGAAGCTGATAAATCAAGCGCCCGATTCCCAATGTGTTGTACGCAATGATATTTTTCTCTGTGTAAAAAATTTTCCCCACGTCGAGAGCCATCTTTGCCTCTTTATATGATTTTGAAACCTGCTTGATCTCATTGACAATCGTTCCGTAGGAAATGCGTACGCTTGACATTGCCTCTGTATTCAGCATATCCATCATCACTTTTGCCGTCTCTTCCATTTCCGGATAGTCTTCATTCTCTTTTAATTCTTTCACAAGAATAATATTTTTTTCATCTACCGCTGTGATAAAATCTTTTGTTTTCATCGCAAACAAACTCTTTATCGTCTCCATAGCCAGATTGTCCTTCTCATACTTTGTCTCAATGATAAAGACAATGCGGCGTGCTTCCACGTCAATGTGAAGCTTTTTCGCACGATTATAGATATCTACAAGCAGAAGATTATCAAGCAAAAGATTCTGAATAAAATTATTTTTATCAAATCTTTCTTTATATGCAATAATTAAATTCTGGATCTCGCTGACTGCTACTTTTCCAATCATATATACGTCTTCGCTGGATCCTCTGGCGATCAGAATATATTCCATCGTCCGATCGTCAAACACTTTAAAGAAATGGTATCCCTGAATCACCTGACTGTCTGCCATGGAATCGGCGAAATTGCGCACGGTATCTTCCTGTATATCCATATCAGAAAAAGTCGCAGCAATCATCTTTCCTTCCAGATCCATGACACACAGATCTATTCTTGTAATTGCCCGCAACTCATCCATTGCTGTCTGTAAAACCTGACTAGAAATCATCTGTTCACTTCCTCTTCTTTCTTAATTTTCGCATTGTGTCTTTCTGTTTTTCTCTTTTCTGTTCTACCTTCTGTGAGCAAAAATATGATCTCTTCCTATTTTTTTCTATCAATATTTAAAAATCATATGCTCTTAGCGATAATGATAAAACAAAACAGAAAAAAACGCAAGAAAGATTCCCCATCTGCATTAAAACTTTTCTTACATCATATAAAAAAGAGGGGAATCCTTTCGGATTATCCCCTCACATATTCCTATCTAAACCCTATTAATTTGTGATACATTTTTCTGTTTCTTTGTCAAATACATGGATCTTTTCAACATCCATGGCAAATTTCACACGGTCTCCCGTTCTTGCTGTCGTGCGCGGGTCCACTCTCGCTGTCATAGGGAATCCTTCTACATCAAAATACAGATATACCTCTGCTCCCAGCAGTTCATATACTTTGATTGTGGATTCGATTACGCTGTTCGGAGAAACTTCGATATACATCTGTGAATCATGTACATCTTCCGGACGAATGCCAAGTATGACTGTCTTTCCTGCATATCCTCCTTCAATCAATTTTTTCGCCTTTGCCGGCGGCAGTTTGATTGAATATGGTCCTACCTGTAATTCCACGTCGTTTCCTTTTACAACGGTTTTTGCATCCATAAAGTTCATCTGCGGAGATCCGATGAATCCGGCTACAAACAGATTGCATGGCTGATTGTACAGTTTCAGCGGTGTATCTACCTGCTGGACAACGCCATCCTTCATGACTACAATTCTCGTTCCAAGCGTCATAGCTTCTGTCTGATCGTGCGTTACATAAATAATCGTAGCGCCCAGTCTCTGATGGAGTTTAGAGATTTCAATACGCATCTGAACTCTCAGCTTCGCATCCAGGTTGGATAAAGGTTCATCCATCAGGAATACTTTCGGGTTACGCACAATGGCACGTCCCATCGCCACACGCTGTCTCTGTCCTCCTGATAACGCCTTTGGCTTGCGGTCCAGCAATTTCTCCAGATCCAGGATCTTTGCAGCCTCTCTTACCTGTCTGTCAATCTGATCTTTCGGAACTTTTCTAAGCTTCAGACCAAATGCCATGTTATCATATACGGTCATGTGAGGATACAGAGCATAGTTCTGGAATACCATAGCAATATCTCTGTCTTTCGGTTCCACATCGTTGACCACTTTATCACCGATTTTTAATGTACCGCTTGAGATCTCTTCCAGTCCCGCGATCATACGCAATGTTGTAGATTTTCCGCATCCTGAAGGACCTACAAAAATGATAAATTCTTTATCCTCTATTTCCAGGTTAAAATCTTTAACAGCCTCAAATCCATTTGGATATGTCTTATTGATATGCTGCAATGATAAACTTGCCATAATAATCCTCCTATAAAATAAAGCGAATTTTAAAACTTTCTGCCAGTATGTTTTCCCCATTCATACCTGCAGGCAAATTCTTTATTATCAGTTACCATAATATGTGTTTAGTATAATCGAATTTTTTTTTCGATGCTATACCACAAATAAACAAAGATTTATACAAACCTTGTACGTTATGCTTACAAACAATTTCTTTTCTTTTTTCTTCTGTTATTTTGTACATTTCTTTTTCTATTTCATAGACATATTGACGAAGTGCCTTGTTTTTTTCGTCAAAACTGTGTATACTCTTATCCGGGTGATGATATGAATTTTATTGTTTTAGATCTGGAATGGAATCAGTCTCCAGATAAAAAGGAACATGAAAACCCTCATCTTCCTTTTGAAATTATTCAAATCGGTGCAGTTAAACTGGATCAGGATTTCAATATCATTGATCAGTTTTTTGAGCGTATCCGCCCTGTTATATATCCTGAAATTCATTATAAAATTCAGGAGATTATTCAGATTAATTATGCTGATTATAAAAACGCAAGATCATTTCCGGAAGTGGCAGAAGATTTTTTTTCCTGGTGCGGTCCTGACTGTTTTTTCTGTACCTGGGGTCCATGTGATCTAACAGAACTGCAGAGGAATTTAAAATATTATCAGATAAAATCTCCTTTTCGCTTTCCTCTCTTCTTTTACGATATTCAGAAAATTTTCAGTATCGTCTACGAAGACCGAAAAACTCGCCGGAATTTAGAATTTGCCGTCGATTTCCTCCTGATCTCAAAGGACCGCCATTTTCATGACGCATTGTGCGACGCTTTTTATACAGGCATGGTGATGCGTCATCTTGTAAGAGAGGAAATCTTTAAAAACTATTCCATCGACTGTTATCAGCCGCCTGCAACAGATTCTGAACAAATCTATGCTGTATATGAGACATACTCAAAATATATTTCCAAACCGTTCGACAGTCGTCTGGATGCCATGCAGGATAACAATCTGACGGCAGTTCCCTGTCATCTCTGCCAAAAAAATGCACATCAGGAAATTGCATGGTTTGTGGGTCCCTCCAAGAGTTATTACTGTCTTGCTAAATGCAAAGAACACGGATATCTTAAGGGGAAAATCAGATTTAAAAAAACAGATGACGGGAAAATTTTCTGTATCAGGATTTTAAAACAAGTCAGCCCGGAGACGGCATTGAAAATAAGAGAGATGCAGAAAATGATGCGCGAAAAAAAGCAGTTAAAGCACAGAGAAGAAACTATTGTAAGTCATAATTTTCATTAAATTTTTGCAAAATTCAGCCCTCAGAGCTGAGAAAGGCATTGTCAGATGATTTTTTAACTGTATCTGATACAAATCAGATACAGTACTAAAAATGTCATCTGTACAATGCCTTTTTGTCTGAAAACGTTATGAATTTATACTTTTAAAGTTGGCAGCCAGCGATTCACATTCTGTCAGAAAACAATCGACTCTTCCATAATACGCATCGTTGTTTGTTGGATTGTCCATCTCTTTCTCAATCTCATCGAGCAATTCTTTTAACTTTTGAATTCTCTTTTTTCCATTCCCGTCTTTGTATAAGAGATAGCGGCTTCTCTCATTTTCCTCAGCAGTCATTTTTTTCAGAACAATATCTACATCTGGTCTCTCTCCGATATAGCGGTAGGTAATGGAAGGTGAAGCATGATTCAACAGTTTCTGCAAATAGTAAATATCATTTGTAGCTTTATAATATTTCCATGCAAACGTCTTTCGCATCGTCTGAGCGCCGACTGAATTTAATCCGATTTCTTTCCCGACACTTTTAAAAACACGATACGCCTGTTCTCTTGAGAGAGGAGCCTTGGAACTTGCATGACCGATAATCAGATAATCATCCGGATCTTTTCCTTCTGTGTAATTCAGAATGATCTGCTGCAGATTTTCAGGAATTTCAAATACTTTCTTTACGTTTTTTGATCCGATATAAGCTTCTATGCTGGATTTTCCCCGGATATCTTTATTTTTAAATTTCAAAATCTCCTGAAGCTGTAATCCTGTTCCTACTCCAATCTCAAACATAATATAATACTTGTCATCCACTTCCCGCAATTTTTGCTTGAAATGCTCCAATGTCTTTTCATCTTTAATAGGTGACACCCAATTCATTCTTATTCCTCCTCATGATCCTGCTGTCTGTCTTTTTCCTCCGGCACATCATATATCTTTGCAGTACTGTCATATATGTCTGGATCATCATCCTCGTCTGCCCAATCATATTCCTGGCGTCTTATTTCATTTTCTTCCTGTTCTTCCTGACCGCTCCAGGATTTCTCTGTCTCTGCCCGTCTTTGTCTTTCTTTTCCCATTTTACCGCGCAGTTCCAGCTCTACTTCTTCGGCCGATTTTTCATTGATCTCCCTTTCAATTCTGGCGATTTCTTCCTTCTCCCACTCCATTTCTTTTTGTCTCTTGCTCATTTTTTTTGCACGCAGGTAAGTCAGAATCAGCATCGGCACAAAGATCAGAAGCAGTATTACACAGATGATAATGCAGAATGTTTTATGGTTTAAGATATACTCATCTGCCTTTTTCACCAGCTCCCCTGCCTTGTCCACTACATTGTTGAGCGCCCCGAAAATCGTCTGCTTCTCCTCTTTCTTTTCGCTCTCTTTCTTTTCTGTCTCAGTCTGATCGGTCTGCGGTATCACATTTGTTGTCTGGGCTTCTGTCTCAGGTACTTCCTGAAAGCTCAGATTAACAGTTCCGACAGACCAGTTGTTATAACGATACGTCAACGTGCCTGTATCATCCTCTTTTTTTGTGATTTCCGGTTTTAACTTTGACAGATCAATCCCTTTTGGAACAATGACCGTCGATGTCTCATCCATCTGGATTTCCTTTGTTTTCATTCCTTCTAAAAGATTATTCTCTTTATCCGTGCTTGACGCAGCAATTGCCGAAAATGTCGGATCTGTACTCTGATTTGTAAATGTTTTCTTTTCAAAGTTGTCATATCCATAATCCAGCAAAAGTGCAGACTCCTGAAATGTCTTGTAGGAACCGTTTAAGTATAAAATTACGCTGATTAAGACAGTCCCGTCACGATCCGCATACGTTACAAGAGTATTTAAGGCCTGATCTGTAAATCCCGTCTTGCCTCCCACACATCCTTCATATTTGAATTCTTCATCATACAGCATCTTTTGATGGTTCACAAAATAACGTGTTTCATCTACTACATTTGTAGGTGGAAAACTGCACTCTACCGTCTTCGTAATCGTTCGGAATGACGGATATTTATAGACCTCTTTTGCAATGAGCGCCATATCGTATGCGCAAACATAATGATTATCGTCATGCAATCCATGTGCATTTGTAAAGTGAGTATTAATACAGCCAAGTTCTGCTGCCTTTTCATTCATCATCTCCACAAAGTGCTCAATACTGCCTCCGATATGTTCTGCAACGCCGTTGGAGATATCATTTGCAGAAGCAAGCATAATACCAAACAGAGACTGGCGCAGACTGAGCTGTTCCCCCGGACGTATACCCAGATGACTGCTTCCAGGTTCAATGCTGTATACTGCTTCTTCTGAAAAGGTTACTGTGTCATTTAAATTTCCATTCTCAAGCGCTACCAAAACGGTCATCAATTTTGTGATACTCGCCGGATATTCTTTTGCTTTTATATTTTTCGCATACAGGACAGTTCCTGTTTCTGCCTCCATGACAATCGCAGCTTCCGCTTCGATTTTCGGTCCCTGAGGCCAGTCTTTTGTATTATTTGACTCAATCGGCAACGTATATGCCTCGATCGTCTCAGGTTCTGCTCCATCGTTCCCCTCGGCATACAGTATTCCTGTATTGAGCATCAGTAAGCTGAGTACCAGAAAAAATGCTGAAATTCTTCTTCGACTCCTTCTTTTCTTCATGCTTCTCCCTCCTGAATAATATGTTAAAAGAATTTTCTCCACTGTTTTTATTATATTCTATCCCCATCTTATTGTAAAGCAGGGTTTCCTTCCATGGCGTCTGGTTTGACGAAAGAGTATTTTTCTATCAAAAAAAATCAGGCTGAAAAACAGAATAGTATAAAAAATACTGCCGGAGAGTTCACTCATCCAGCAGCATCAGATTCGTCGTAAATGAATTTTCTGTACTTACTATATGATATTGACCATTATATTTTTCTGTGATACTTTTTATAATTTTGATTCCAAGTCCATGAAGCTCCGGATTACTTTTATGCGTCCGAAATTCAGGATTCGTCTTCTGTACATTATTTCTGGATGTATTTGTGATCTCAATGATCAGATATGCTTTTACTTTATGGATATCAAGAGAAATTCTGGCATCCGGCAAAGTGGCGCACGCCTCAATCGCATTGTCGCATAGATTGACGATCAGAGAATTTAAATCACTCATCGCAATTTTACCATGAGTAGGAAGCACAATATCGGTTTCAAAGTGAATCCCATATTTCTCAGCGACTGTCACTTTTTGGTTCAAAATAATATTCAGACTCTCGTCATCCACAAAACGTCTCAGATGGACGCCTTCATATTGATACTGATGCAGAGAAAGCAGATACTGATGCAGCTCTTCATATTTCTTGGCATTGAGCAGCGTATCCATGCAAAACAAGTGCGCCTTATAGTCATGGCGGAATTTTCGCAGCGATTCCACCATATCCAGCTGCTGCATCAGATACTGATTCTGTATCTTGGTCTGTGAAATCTGAGCGCTGATAATCCGGTTTTTCTCCCCTGTCATGCAGAGATATTTTACGAGCAGCAGCAGAAATACAGGCAGTATGACAAGAAAAATCAATGTGACCAGCCTTACAACATATCCGTCCATTCTGCGTGGAATTTTAAAAATCACAAGCAGAAGATTTCCAAAAACAGACACGCTTAAAATCATGAACCAGCACGGCGTAGGCAGTTCAATGTTTGACTGTTTCGGCCAGAGAAGCAATTTTTTTATGATGAAAAACATCATCACCTTCAGTCCGATCCTCTGGATAAAAAAACGGAAAACATATGCAAAACGATTCGTCTCAATCAGACTTTTTATAAATTCCGTGTGCGGAAACTGGATCACTAAGTTTTCAAATGATAAAATCAGACTTGTAAAAATGGAGCAGATAATGATCTTCGTAATCAATTTCTCATTAAAAAACATCATGCTGTACACAAGGGGAAGCAGAAAAATCGCTGCATAATAAATATAAAAATTATTATCTGAAAAGAAATCTGCCAGAAATAAAACTCCCGCAATCAAAACAGTCATGATAACTATATGATTCTTTGAAACGGTTGTTCCTTTTTTCGGATGAAAAAAACCATTGATCAGATAAATAAAAAGATATGCGTCGATAAACTGTCCGGCTGTGTTGAGAATCATTCCTTCCGGCATTGAAAAAATAGAATAAGTCATCTTAAATTCCCCCACTGAAAAAATTCTTGAATCTCGAATCATTCACATTAAAACCCATTTTTTCAAACTGAACCATCAGAAACTTTTTTCTGTCCGCGCATATTCGAGAAACAGACGCTGAACTTCTTTTTTTCTATGTCTGCTCAAAGGCAGTTTCTGGCCATCATCCAAAATAATGTGATTTGTATCGATCCGATAAATATATCGAAAATTGACAAGATATCCCCTGTGAATGCGAATAAAGCGGTACGACTCCAGAGCATTTTCCAGGTCGCTGATGGCACAGCGAATCATCTGATGGCTGTCAATACTGACAATATCCTGATATTTTTCTTTTGCCTCCACATATGCAATACGGTTTATATTTAAAAGAATCGGATGCCCCAGTTCATCATAAAATGTAATCTCTGTATCGGCAGGTTTTCTCAAATGTTCCATTACCGTTTCCATTGCTTTTTTGATATCCCGTGAAAAGCAAGATTTCCGCACAAATGCAAGAGGCTGAACACGAAATGTATCATACACCATCTCTTCTTTTGCTGATATAAATACAATCAAGGACTGCGGCTTTTTGGCTCTGATCTTCTCAGCCAGCGTAATCCCATCCTGTTCCGGAATATCAATATCCAGAAAATAGACGTCATAGCATTGTGACTTGTACAGCTTTGCAAGCAGTTCCGCTGAAGACGAGAATGTATCCGGCTTCGTCTCCAGATTCTGCGTCAGGAAAAACCTTTTGATCACAGCGGCAAGCTGTGGCAGCAGTAAAATCTCATCGTCACAAATCGCAACTTTTATTTCCTCCATATATCCCCCTCCTAATATGGACATTTTTATAATGAAGTATATCATCATGGTGAGAGAGATGCAAATTACATTCCATTTACAGAATATTTTTTCTGATGCTGCTCATCCAAAAGTTTCAGAAAAGACAGACGGCTGTGCTTTTCTGAGATCAGACAGAACAAAAGAAAAGCGCTCTTATTTTCAGGGATTCTTTCCCTCTTTTAAGAACGCTTTTCTGTTTTACTTCTGTACTGCTTTTCAATTATTTCGATGTGCATCGGAGGACTGCACAATCTCATGTTAAGAGTTTTTACTCTTTTTTATTCTTCTGAATATTATTTTTCTTCATTCAGAATTTCCGTGTAAGCTGTTGTATCATGATCCACACAACCACTCTCCACATTGAATTTCATCATATTATGAGAACCGCTCTCATAAGCTTCCCAAGGCAGTTCTTCTGTACTCGGAGTTCCTGTATATGCCAGCGCTATAAATGCATCTGAAATGGCATCCTGCACAATATAAGCATTTGGATCTTCTCCATAAGCAATGTTGACCATCGGCTCATCCAGGTTGTGGAAAATAAATGCCAGGTCTTCACAGTGGAAAGCAGTGATACCGCCATTCACCGGTGATTCATAATCGAACTCATAGAGGTAAACCGTATTGCCCAGTTCTGTCAGGGCTTCTGCAATATCCCATTTACCGCTCATGGTATTGTTATAGAAATACATCTCACGGTCTTCCATTTCCGGATACAGTTTGTTAAACTCAGCCAGAAGTTCATCCGCCTTGTCCCCAAAACGCTCTTCCAGTTTTTCCGTTGTCTCTGCCTCATCCCATTCATGATGACGGAAATCGCCATATTTATAAGAAGAAACAGCGCTCTCTGAGAATACGCCGGACACGATGACTGGAATATCTGTTGTTACAAACTCATCCATAACGACTACACCGTCAGCAGTCGGTCCCCATCTTGTCTCGATTTCCTCCTCTTTCAGTTCTTCCTGTGCCTGTGTTGCAGCAGTAAGCAGCGTGCGGTAGTCGATTGTCTGAATTTCATCAATCGTCTCCTCTGTCAGGCCAAGGATTTCTACTGTTCTCTCGCCGAGCAGCTTCGCATTTGTGTTGTCAGAAATCGTAACGCCGCCGCCGGAAATCATACCGGCTGCATCAAACAGCCCCTCAGCTGACGGCTGACGCATCAAAGTAGCAACCTTGCTGCCACCGCCGGACTGACCGAAAATCGTTACATTTTCTGGGTCTCCGCCAAACTGAGCGATATTATCATGAATCCACTGCAGTGAAGCAGCCAGATCCGCTGCACCTGCATTTCCGCTTCCTTCATATTTTTCCCCAAAAGAAGACAGATCCAGATAGCCGATTGCATTTAAACGATGGTTTACCGTAACAACCACAACATCGCCATATTCTGACAATGCCTGTCCGTCATAAGCAGTAGACTCAATGGAAGAACCATTTGTGTGTCCGCCGCCATGGAAGAAAACGATAACTGGCTTCTTTGCCTCCGGGTCAAGGCTCTGTGTCCAGATATTCAGGTTCTGACAGTGATCGCTCTGTGTCCAGTAGCGATGCGGCCAGACAAACTCATCTGCACCGACAGCCTTCTGATCCGGGATGTATGAGATTGTGCCATAGCTCTGTGCAAACTGGTAGCCTTCCCAAGGCTCTACTTTCTGTGGCTGCTCGAAGCGGTCTGCGTAAGCATAGTCCACACCCCAGAAACAATAGGTATCATCGCGTGTAAAGCCAATCAGCTTTCCGCCCTCAACTTCAACAACTGGCTGAGTCTTTGCCGCCGCCGGATTCTCAGCAATCAGTCCGCTGGCAAATGCCGGAACAGAAGGAACCATCATCAAAGCTGTCGCCACGCATAACAGTTTTTTCATACCTCTTTTCATACTTGCACCTCCATAAAATCACGAATTTTTCAAAACCACGGATTCCCCCCAAAATAAGACCCACAGATCCTCTATTTCTGTCTTCTTATCTATGATCCGTTTATTTTTTGATAATTTTATTATATCATTCTTATTACCATTCATCATTTGAAAATTCTTGATCTTGTCATGCTTTTTCTTGACTATGGTTCTGCATTTTATTGACTTTATTCTCTTTTTTTGTCCTAGTCAAAACTCTTTTTTTCCTCTTCTTCTCTCTTGCTGTTCTTTGCCAGATATTCTGCCAGTTTCGTATTTCTTCCTGTCGTTGTCTCATTTCCAACCGCATAAAAAACAGCTTTTTTTTCACCGATCAAAACTAAAATTTTCTTTGCCCTCGTCACACCTGTATAGAGCAGATTTCTTTGCAGCATGACAAAGTGGCTCATTGTAAACGGCATCACGACAATCGGATATTCGCTTCCCTGCGATTTATGAATCGTAACTGCATATGCCAGAGTCAGCTCGTCCAGCTCGCTGATATCGTAAGTCACATCTCTGCCGTCGTAGCAGACAGCCAGCTCCCGCTCTTCTATATCTACCTTAGAAATCGTTCCGATATCCCCATTAAATACTTCTTTATCATAATTATTCCGGATCTGCATCACTTTGTCCCCAAGGCGGTACTGCGTTCCGCCTCTTTTCAGAAACAGACTGCACGGATTCATCGCTTCCTGCAGCAGTTGATTCAGATTTGCGGCGCCACAAATTCCCCTCTGCATCGGCGTCAGAACCTGTATATCACGAAATGCATCCACATGATAATAATTTGGAAGATTTTTCGTACAGTACCGTACAAGTGTATCGACGACCTCCTCATTCGTCTCCTTCTGTGCAAAGAAAAAATCCGAATCCTTTCCGCCCCGCATATCAATGGGCTCTCCCCGATTGATTCTGTGAGCATTCATGATAATCCGGCTGCCTTGTGCCTGACGGAAAATTCTGGTCAGACGAATCACAGGGACAATGCCGGAGGCAATCACATCTTTTAATACATTTCCCGGACCCACACTCGGAAGCTGATCCGTGTCTCCTACCAGAATCAGCGACATCTGCGGCGGCACCGCCTTTAAAAGATTATACATCAGCATAACGTCCACCATCGAACACTCGTCTAAAATCAGAACATCTCCCTCCAGCGGATGTTCCTCATTTTTCTGATATCCGTCGGGCATCTTATACTCCAGCAGACGGTGAATCGTCTTCGCTTCCATGCCAGTTGTCTCTGCCATTCTTTTTGCTGCCCTGCCTGTCGGCGCAGCCAATAGAATCTGGCATCCCATCATCTGGAGCGCTGAGATAATCCCCATCGTCGTTGTCGTTTTTCCTGTTCCCGGTCCGCCTGTCAGCACCATCACTTTGGAGTTAACTGCAGTCCGTATTGCCTCCTCCTGTATTTCATCATAAGCGATCGCAGCATTCTGAATTACACTCTTTACTATGTTTTCCGCATCAGCCTTTGTCTCACTCTTTGTCTCAAGAAGCCTGAGCAGCCGTTTGGCACATCCCGTCTCTGAATAATAAAAAGGCGGCAGATAAATCGCCTCCTCATATCGAATGACGTCCCCCGTGCGCATCATCTCATCCAGTGTGATTTCCAGTTCCGGGATATCTGTCTCCAGCAATTCTTTCGCTTTTTGAATCAGCTGATCCCTCACTGCAAAGCAGTGTCCATTCTCAGCAAGTTTGTTGAGTGCATATAAGATTCCGCTCCGAAGACGGATAAAACGGTCTTTCTCGAATCCCATTTTTTCAGCAATTCTGTCAGCTGTCTTAAACCCGATTCCCCAGATATCATCTGCCAGACGGTATGGATTTTCCTGTACAATCTGAATACTTTTATTGCCGTACGTTTTAAAAATCCTTGTAGCATGGGAAGTGCTTACTTCATGGCTCTGCAGAAAAAGCATAATATTTTTGATCTCTTTTTGTTCCTGCCAGCTCTTTTTGATCCGCTCCACACGGACTTTCCCAATGCCCTCCACATTGTTCAGAGCATCTGGATTTTTCTCAATGATATCCAGCGTATCTTTTCCGAATTTTGCCACGATTCTCTTTGCAAACTTTGGTCCGACTCCTTTTATCAGTCCCGATCCCAGATATTTTTCGATTCCATAAACAGTAGCCGGAAGAGTTTCCTCAAATTTTTCTGCTGAAAACTGTCTGCCATATTTGGAGTCCATCTTCCACATTCCTTCCAAAGACAGTACCGCTCCTACATGGATCTCAGGCATAATCCCTACGACAGTCACAAGATCCTTATAATTTTTTGCGGCACACTTCAGCACGGTATATCCATTTTCTGTATTCTGATATGTAATTCGCTCCACCACACATCGCAGATAATCCATCGTTTTTCCCCCTTTGTCGGATATCTCACCAGCCTTTTTGGAAAATTCAAAATTCCCTTTCTTTTAGATACCCTCATGCCTATTTTTCTTTTCTCTTACCAATTATATACCAATTATAAAAAATACTCCAATAGGCAAAAAGAGAAAGGATTCCTTATGCTGCTTTTTAGTAATCTTTTCTGTTATTTTTCTATCTTTTCTTCTACATTGCAAATAACGATTCCCAGTTGAGAATCTCCTTTTTGAACAATTTGGCCATCCACAACCTGACTCTGTATATAATTTTCTAATTCCCCCTTCCAGTTTTTATGATGCTGTGGAACCTTTTCATACAAATCTTTTTTTCTCTGGATAGCCAGTTCTACATCTTCCATATATTCCCATCTACAGGCAGCTTTCCGAATATATGGATGATATCCTTTAGCTTTTAATAATTCATACGGATATTTTACGTCGTTGCTTCCTCCATGCGTCAGTTTTACATCAAATAAAATTTCCTCCAATGACCGCCGCTCTGATGAAACTGCCGGTCTAGGGATAATTCCAACATAGATCAGTACTTTTTTTGTCAAGCTCAGCATTTTTTCAAAGGCATCTGGACGATATGTTCCAGGATTCATGCTTGCAAACACCAGATCATATGTATTAGTAAACAGATGATCCATAAAATCATCCGTTATAATTGTGATATCTCGTCCAGTCTTTTCTGCTTTTTTTCGCAAACAATTATTCATTTCCAAAGAACAGCCGATCGCTGTTACCTTTTTGTAAATATGAGCAAAAGGAAGTGTATACGTACCAGTTCCGCTTCCAACATCCAGAACACTTTGAAGTGTATCCCGGCTATATCCCATTTTTTTCAATTCTTCCAACACAACATCTACACGTTCCAGACTGTTTCCCATGCCTAGATCGTAGGTTGATGCTGCATGATCCCAGCACAGATCTGCCTGTGGATAAATTTCAGAAAATGTTGAACGTTCTGCTGCGTTTTTCCACTCTTGATACCAGTACTTTTCATCCTTCATGTCCCTTCTCCATACATTCTTTTATTTTCCAAAACTTTTCCAGATCAAGTGAGGCCGCAAACAGCATTTTTGTAAAATCATGTTTTGGACATTCGCACACTTGCTCTTTTTTTCCGTGTTCTATAAATTTTCCTTTATTCATAATGTATAACTGTGTGCAGAGAATCTGCGCAAATTCTATATCATGTGTTACCAGAACCAACGCCAGATTTTCCTGTTCAGAAATATTCAAAATCTGTTCTCCGATGCTCTTTTTCACCTCATAATCAAGCATCGAAGTCGGTTCATCCAGAATTAAAAGCTCGGGTTTCCGAATCAATGCTCTGGCCAGACTGACTCTCTGACGCTCGCCGCCGCTTAACTGATGTGGATAACGTTCCATAAAAACTTCTGGGTCCAATTTCACCTGCTGCAAAACAGCTCTTACTTTTTCTTCTATCTGTCCCCTGCTTAATTTCTTGTTTTCATAAACAAGCGGTTCTGCCACAATCTTTTTCACAGAGAACCTTGGACACAGAGAACTGTATGGATCCTGTGCCACAAATCCTATCTTTCCGTTACAAATAATTCTTCCAGCATCTGCTTTTATCAGCCCCAATATCATTTTCAATAATGTCGTCTTTCCACATCCACTGGCTCCTATAATTCCTATTCTCTCCGCTTTCTTTACCGAAATAGAAATATGGTCTACTGCCTGAATAAAATCTTTTTTTCCATCTTTTGTGACAAAAAAGCGCTTAGAAACGGATTCTACTCTCAAAATTTCACTCATAAATGAATCCTCCTGTCACAAAAAGCATTAGCAATTCTGGCATCATGGCTAACTACCAGCATCGACATTTTCTTTTCTCTTCGGATTTTTTTCAGTGTCCATAAAATATCTGCTTCTACCAAAACATCCAGTCCGGTTGTAGCCTCATCTAAAATCAAAAGTTCTGGATCCAGAATCAGCGCTAACGCAATTGCCGCCCTCTGGCGCATACCGCCGCTTAGTTCATGCGGATATTGTTCCAGAACGGTTTCTTTTAACTGCACAATCTCTAGTTTTTCCCGAATCAGATTCTCTTTTTCTTTGCAAGTCAAATTTTTTCGCTTCAGGTTCAAAAGTTCCATATACGTCTTTTTCATCTTATAAACTGGATTAAAGGCACTCATAGATGACTGCGGAACAAGAGCGATCTTCTCCCAACGCACCGCTTCCATTGCTGCCGTATCATTTAAAATATCTTTTCCTTCATATAGAATCTTCCCTTCTGAAAATCCACCAATTCTGGAAAGTTTTCCCATAATTGCCCATATAATCGTACTTTTCCCACATCCGCTGGCGCCATGCAAACACAAAGTTTCACCTTTTAATAACTGAAAATATAGATTTGAGACAACTGGCGGCTTACTGCAGTCATACCCCAGCGTAAGCTTTTGTATATCAAGCATTACTTTATCCATTTTTCTCCTCCAACCGCTGATTTGCTCTTCCTTCCATTCCATAAGCAATCATCATAAGACCAAACACAAGTAAAATGATCATAATGCCCGGCGGTAAAATCCACCATATCCAGGCATCTGTCAAAAATGCATTTTTAGCTTGTGCATAATATAAAATCGTTCCCCAACTTTTATTCACTGCAGAACCAAGTCCCAAAAAACTTAAAGAAGATTCTGATAAAATCGCTGATTTAAAACGCATGATCACATTATAAATCATCAGCGGTAAAATTTCTGGCAATACATGGTGTGTCAGTAAATACAGATTTCCAGCTCCCATCCCCTGAATTGATGTAATATATTCGCTGCTTTTAATTTTCATTGTCTGTGAACGAAAAACTCTTGCCATTCCCGGCCAAGAGGTAATGCCAAGCACAAACGCTGTCGTAAACAAATTTCCTTTCATGAATGCAGAAAGTACAATGACAAGCGGAAAATATGGGATTGTGATCACAAACGTAGTAATCTTCATCAAAATATCATCCACAGTTCCCCCAAACCATCCTGATACAATTCCCACAACAGATCCTATCAGCCAGGATAACATTGCTGCAAGAAAACCAATCAAAAGAGAATAACGGGTTCCATATACAATCTCACTGAAAATATCCTGTCCAATATCATTTGT